>Ga0307380_10001443_pt1 | contig 34863 bp, 26 predicted proteins | sample UN3MG_FD_202239 | JGI IMG/M metagenome (GOLD analysis project Ga0307380, IMG submission 202239) | Soil microbial communities from Risofladan, Vaasa, Finland - UN-3 | ecosystem: Environmental > Terrestrial > Soil > Coastal area > Acid sulfate soil | place: Finland: Risofladan, Vaasa | collected...
CCCCCTCCTCATCCGGGGAAAGATTGAGGCTTTTGATGTCGTTATCGATGTTCACCAGCTCCGGGGTGTCGTGCTCGTTTCTGTTGAAGAGATAGCAGTAGCCTTCGATCCCGGATGAATCCTCAGGCTCCTTCCAGTTTACGAGACGTCCCTCTTTTCCGATATAACCGTTTCCGACGGATTCGACGGACACCTTTTCCACTCTCCGGTCCGGCCCGATATATCCGATCCCCTCCCCGCTTTCTATGAGGATGAAAAACCCGCCGTCGGACCGAAGAAGAGAGTACCCTTTAACCGGCCCCGAAAGGGGGCCTTCTTCGACCCAACTGCCGTTCTCGCTCCTCGCAGAGTAGATTCTGTTTTTCCCGTCTCTCTCATCAATATATATTACGAGCCTCTCTCCGTCTACGATGAGGGGCATCGCCTCTCTCGCATTGAACGGTGAGCTGTTGACCTTTCCTGCGTCTCCGATAGGGTTGCCTGAGAGGTCAAAATCTCTTCCGTATATACCCCACGAGCCGTCGCGATCGCTCTCCCACAGGAGTGTAAATTTATCGTCATCGAAGGTCAGGTGAGGACGGACGCTCTCACCGAGCACCTCCTCTGTGAGGTTTTTTGGAGCAGACCATGTGTCCCCGTCGTCTGAAGAGACGGCGAGGTATATATCAAAAACAGATGCCTCCCGCTCAGAGAAGGGCCTTGACTGCCATACCACGTAAAGGTCCTCTCCGTGACGGCGTACATTCGGAAAGAAGCTCCCTGCAAATCCCCTGGCAATCTGTTTTGGAACGGTCACTGTTTCTGCTCCGCCCCTGCTCTTCACGTAGAAGAAATCTATCCGCCTTCCCTCGCTCGCGGTATGGTAAAACAGCAAAAGCTCATCACCCACCACAGAAAGCCGCGGATCGAAGCTGAAAGCCTCCTCGAGATCGAAGGTCCCGTCATCCTTCCACGTCCTCCCTCCGTCCCCGCTCTCCCTGGCCCGGATATCCCCCTCAAGCGTATTCCAGACGAGGTAGAGCGTATCGCCGACTGCGATGACGTCGTATAGAGGGGAAAAGCCCTCCTCTGTCCTGATACGGTCGACAGCCGTGAACGGGCCTTCGAACCGATCCCAGTTTTTTGTACTGAAAACGACGATCCTGGAGGAGTCTCTTCCGGAAGCAACGGCGAAGAGGAGAGCCTCGCCCGAGGCCATAACCGCCTTTGTATCGGAAAATCGGGTTTCTTCGCTGCTTTCGGCGATGGTGACAGGATAATCCCAGAAATATGCGGCACAGAGGGGGATTCCCGCCGCAAAAAACAGTATCACGCCGAAAATAAGTCTTTTCATATATTTTCTCTTCCAGCCTCGAATCCGAGCCGCTGTTTCGCCCGCTCTATATTGAGCTTCGCGCTTTCGTGTTCGGGATCTATGTTCAGGACCTCCTCCCACTCTGTGATCGCCTCGGCGTAGAGCCCCTCCATGAAGAGGTGTATGCCGTCGAGATAGTGCCTCTTTATCCTGATGCGGAGATCTTCACCATATCCTCCCGATGTCCCGTCCTCCTGCGACTCCACCCTCTCGAGATTACGAAGCTGTGTCTCGGCACGTGCGAGAAACACCCTGGCTTCCACGAACTCCGGATCGAGCTCTACGGCTTGCTGCCAGGTCTTTACCGACTCCTCCAGTTTTTCGCTCCTGTAGAGACCCAGCCCGTAGATGTAGAGCTCCCGTGCACGCTCCTGATCCTGTTTTGTGACGACCGGTTTCTTTTCCTCCTGCTTTCTCGTGAGCTGGGCAAGCTTTATTTTGGCCTTTTCGAATCCGGGGTCTACCTCAAGAACGAGCTTCAGTTTTACAACAGCCTCCCGGTCCGAACCCCCCTCTATCAGCTCACCGGCCTCGGAGTACATGTTCTCCAGGATATCCCGCACGAGAGAGGGATCGGTCTTGCTCAGCGCCCTCGCAAGCTTGAGCCTGGCACGTTCGTCGAACGGGAAGATAAGCAGTATCTGCTCGAAGTGCTTCACCGCATCCGTGTAATCGCCGTTGTTGTACGCTTGTGTGCCGAGACGATTGAGGTTTTCAACGAGACTGTAAAAGGGAGATGTATCCGAAACCGAGGTCTCCTCCTGCCGCTTCAGGGCGATGATATCGCGTACTATGTACTCCCTTATCTGAGAGTTTTCAGGATCGAGCTTCAGCCCCTCGTTGAGCACAGAGAGAGAGCGCTTGAAATCGTTCAGATTGTAGTACTTTATCCCTTCACGGAGCAACAGCGCCACCTGCTCTGTTCTTTTCTGCTGCTCCTCTCTCTCCCTCTCCGATACTCTCTTCTCTATCTCGTCTATGTATCTCCGCGACTCGATTGCACTGTAGTCCATGGCGATAGCATTCTCAAACTGGTCGATCGCCTCCTCATACCTTTGTTCTCTATAAAGTCTCGTTCCGCTTTCAAAATAGCTTTCGGCGAGTTCCAGAAGCCTCTGTTTCTCCCGCACCTTGAAATCTATCTTGGAGATGTACAACAGGGCCTCCCCGTCACCCGGGACCAAACCGAGGAGCTGCTTCCACCCCGTTCTTGAACTTTCGTACTCCCATTCATCGAACAGCTGCTTGGATTTATCCCGCAGTATCGCTATACTCTTTTGCCTCTCCTCCTCTCTCCTCTTCCGCACGAGCAGCAGGTCCTCTATGCGTTCGATATAGACTCTGGCATCCTCCACTCGAAAGCCCATTACAACCGCACTCTCAAACCGCTCTCTCGACTCTTCGTACTCTCCCAGGGAGTAGAGACTCATCCCCTGCTGATATGTGCTCTCCGCGAGCTGTAGAAATTTCCTCTGCGCCTCAAGCTCGGCTTCTATCTTAGTGAGGTATACTGCCGCCTCCCCGTCACCCGGGACCAAACCGATGAGTCGCTCCCACTTTTCTTTTGACTCTTCGTACGCCTCTTGTTCGAAAAGCGCGCGCGCATGCTCTCTGGTCGCTTTAATCTCCCGCTCGAACTCCTCCTGCCTTATCCTCTCCTGCAGGATTGCAATCCGCCCGATCCTCCCCGGGTCGAGGTACTCGGTCCCGCTCCCTTCAATCCGCTCTCTATACGTTACCCGCTTCTGCTCTTCAGCCCTCTGCAAACCCTCCTCCGCGAGAGAGAGGAGGTGCTCGTCATCAGCGCCTATCTCATTTTTGACTTTCATAAAGATCTGGGAGGCCTCGTCCGGCTTCGATTTTTCGAGGAGACGAAACCCTTCGTAGAGCAGCTTATCTATCTCCTTGAGCTTGGCAAGTGACATCTCTATGAGCCTGGTTACCTCTTCGTCCCAGGGATCTATGGTGCCTGCCTCTGTGAACTTTTCCAGGGCTTTTGTGTAGTCCCCGGCATCATAGAGCCTTTTCCCCTCCTCTAAGTACAGGGCAAACTGCTCCATCGTCACCTTGTCTGTCGAGCTCGCGTAAATACCGGCAGCAGCAAGGATAATGACGGCACCCAGGGTAACGGATTTAATGATCTGTAACATATGGTTCATGATATCGCAAACAATATTGATAAAAAAGTTACAACGGTTTACATGAATATAGTATCTTATGCACACTTACAAAGTCAATTTTTATAATCAGGACGGTTCGTAGATGAAATACAGGATGTTTGCGTGCGATCTCGACGGCACCCTCCTTAATGACGGTGCGCAGATAAGCAAGAATAATCTGGAGCACATAAGGCATGCAAAACAAAGCGGGGTGCCTGTAGTCATTACCACAGGAAGGAGCTACGCAAAGGCGAAGAAGTATATAGGAGAGATCGATACAGGCGATCCGGCCGTGGTATTCACCGGTGCGGTTATATACCAGGACGACAAAATCCTCAGGGCGACACCCCTTAAAAACGAACTGATACATGACGTCCTCAAGCTCCTGAAGGACATGGACTACTCTCCCATTGTGTATCCCGCAGACAATAACAAATACTACGAGAGCTTCGGCAGCTACCGTGAAGAATACAGCCGCTTTTCAAAGGGCTTCGACGGAAAGCTCATCAAGGTAGACGATCTCATGAAGCGGCCCTGGGAAAACATCATACGCATCTCGGTCATCGGCAGCGAGTACGACATGCAGCTGCTCCATCGGGTGACAAAGCAGAGGTTCGGCGGCAGCGTCACCTCAGTCGACACATACTTCCCTGCGGCCGGGGTCTCCATATTCGAGGTGCTGGACAGCTCGAGCTCAAAATCCAAGGCCCTGGACTTTCTCTGCCGCAGGCTGAACATCAGCCAGGAGGAGGTCATTGCCTGCGGAGACAACAACAATGATATCGACATGTTACGCTGGGCCGGACTCGGTATCTGCATGAAGAACGGCATGAGAGGCGTGGTGAGGATCGCTGACTATGTGACACGTCGGGACAACAATGAGGACGGCGTTGCAGAGGTAATAGAGAAGTTTATCCTGAGCGACTAGTCCCCATCTCTCACACAGGAATTGGGCGTTTAATCCCCGTTTCTCATGACCAACAGCAAACTGTAAGGAACGGGGCTTTTGGCGCTTTTCTCTCCATACACTTATCTAAAATACCGAAAAGCCGTTAATCAACTACGAGAAAACCGCACTCATCCCCGTTTCTCAGACCAACAGCAAACTGAAGGTAACGGGGCTTTGAGCGCTTTTTTCACCGCAAAATTTATTTTTTACAGATGCCAAGTCAACATTTAAAACTCTTGCTATGCAATCTGATTGCTGGCAATCTGATTGCAGCAATCTATGAGAAAACCGCACTAAACTTTCAAAGCAGGGTCACATGTCTGTCGTGATTTTTGAGAAATCAGGGTTTAATACCCGTTCCTTACTATTTACGGTTGCATGTGAGAGTCCGCCATAAAAGATCTGTAGGCTCCCTCGAGCACTCCGAGCCTCCGCTGGGCGTGCTCTACGAGAGGGCTCTGCGGATACGACCGCAGGAAGTATTCGAATTCATCGAGCGAGCGCTCCAGAAGCTCTCGGGCCTCCTCCCTGTCAAATCCATCCTCAACGAAACATCGGCTCATGAACCGGTCGGCGCTGTCCAGCGCCCGCTGGAAGATGCTGAGAGCCTGCGCCCTTCTCTCGACTCCCATTGGAAACAGCATCCGGGCGTCTTCGATGAACAGCCTCAGGAAAGCTGACACCTTCCTGCTCTTTCTCCTGTACATCTTCGACTTGCACATCCCCTCAACCTTCCTGCTCTTACTGACAAGGAGGTCGTATCGAACGAGATACTCCGAGAAGAACCCCTCCCCTGACGAGCGTTCCCTGTAGTGAGGGATGTGGAGGTTGTTCCTGTAGTAGAAGGATATGAGGACCCCCGTGTATTTTGTAATAGTATCGTAGTACTGTCGGTCATCGAGCTCATGTTTTCGCTCCAGAGCGACCCGATCCAAGAACCTGTCGTATGCCTCGGCTTCCCTCCTCCGCCGCTCCTGTTCCCTGCTCCTTCGCTCCTCCTCCTGCTGTCTCTCTCGCTCCCAACGCCGTATCATGTCCTCGTACGGGTACCGGACTCTCTGTTTTCTTTCGTACTCTTCGACCTTAATGCCGCGCTCGAGATGCCACTTTATCGTCTGATACGCCTCGTTTACCTTCATCATCATCGACGTCGAAAGGTGCTGGTCATGGGGGTTTGAATCGGGATGGTATTCCTTTGCCAGTTTTCTGTATGCATTTCGTACGATGACGAGCTGTGAGTTTACCGGAATTCCGAGGGTCCTGTATGCCTCTCGAAGTTTGTCCACTGGCACCTCTATATCAGATCATGGTCCCTGCCGAAGCTAACAGTATTTCTCACATTGAAATGGAAACCGCCTTTGCATGTGGTTCATGCTTTGCATGAACGAGCAGGTCTCCGTAGTAAAAGAAGAGCTGTCCGCTCAGCCTGTCACCGGAACCCCTCTTTAAAAAATCGTTGATTATGCGCCCGATTTTTCCCTTATGAGCATCCGGCCTCCTGAGGTTCATCCTGAGCTCCGAGACCCCCTTGGAACTGTATTGCAGGATGAGGACGGTTCCGTCCTCATCGACAGAGGCGACCAGTCCGACATGAGAGATGCGGTACCGCCGTTTGTCCGTCGTACCCTTGAAAAAGACGAGGTCCGCCTTCTTCGGTCTTCTGCTGCTGTATATGAGATTCCTTTTCTGGAGAGTCCAGAAGAGGGACTGAGCAACAGAACTATCACCCGACTGCGGCTCCAAGGAGAGTCTGTACCCGAGGGTACGGTAAACACCCACGATATATCCGGAGCAGTCACTCCTGAACCCGCTTCCGAGCGTCTCGAGATCCTTCTTCCCGAGGAGGCTCTCCGCGTACTCGACGATTCGGTCTCTCTCCTCCGCGTCATCGGTAAAAGTTACAGGCTGCCTGGGAACCGTTGCACACGCGCTTACGAGGAAAAGCAGCATGCTGAGGGGAAGAAAAAGACTCGATGTCTTTCGAAGATTATTCATACAGAAGAATATATTCTAAAAACAAATAAATACAAAGAGCGTTATTGAAGCCGCGGCTGCTGACATGCGGCTGCTTGACTAACACCTATTTCTCACAAATCAAAATAAATAGTAAGAAATGGGTGTTTAATCCCCATTCCTTATGTGAAATCGTAATAGGAAGGAATGGGGCTTTTAGCGGTTTTCTCACTGCAAATTCTATTTTTGCATGAGATTATAAAATATTACAGATTAATCTTTCAGTCCTGCTGTTATCCAGTTTGTGAGAAAACCGCACTAGGGGTATGTACCCCGGACTTCATACCCCGCTTCTGTGAGAACTCCAGCTGCGGTTTCCGCTTCATCTTTCTTGGAAAACCCGAGCCTCAGGACCCCTCCCTCCCCCTCCCTCACGGTCACGATCTCGATGTCCTTTATGTTGATACTGTGGTAGAAGATGAGGTTGGTGATCTTTGCGAGCTCTCCCGGCCTGTCCTCCACCGAAACCCTCAGGTCACAAAGCGGAGCAAGGAATCCCTTTGTGTACTTCGGTATACGCTTCCTCTCATCGTTCGCCATCTCGAACTCCTTCTCGAGGTAGTCCTCGTTATCGAGCTGTTCGACAAGGCTTTCCAGCATGTCCTTGTACCTGCCGAGAGCCCTCCGTATCTCACCGGAATTCGTGGACAGGATGTCCCGCCATACAGTATAGCTCGACGATGCGATCCTCGTCATGTCCCTGAAACCGCCCGCCGCGAGGTTTCTGCAGAGATCGGAGTTCTCGTTCGCGAGATGATTAGTAAGGAGCACGGCGAGAAGCTGGGGAAGGTGGCTGACGCTCGCCGCGATCCTGTCGTGCAGATCGGGGGTAAGGATCATGACCTTCGCCCCTATGAGAGAGAGTAGGTCGGAGAGTATGCCGATCGCCCTCTTCGGCGTCCCGGACAGTGGGGTGAGGACCCACACCGCATCATAGAAGAGGTATGGGGTCATGTTCTCGACCCCCCTTCTCTCACTCCCTGCCATCGGGTGCCCGCCGATGAAGTACCGCCCCTTTCCTGCGAGCTCCTCCGCCCTTCTGCAGACATGGGTCTTTGTGCTCCCCACGTCGCTCACCACCGTGTTCTTTTCGGCGCTCTGGAACACCTGCTGGAGCCGCTTCTCAGTATCGAGAAGAGGTGTACAGACGAAAACCACGCCGCTTCCCGAGACTGCCTGTTCAATCCCGCTGTACGTGTGGCCCTCATCGATGATTCCCATCTCAAGAGCCTTTCGAACTGTCCTCTCGCTGCTTACTCCCCGCACCGTGACACCCTGTTTTTTCAGCGCGTGCGAGAGAGAGCCGCCAATCAGCCCGAGACCAACCACCGTGACGACCGCCGTCTGCCTTTTCATGGACCGCCTCCTTCTCCGATCCTCCGTTTCACCGCACGGGCGATATCCGCCAGCTCCTCCATCATCTCTCTAAACTGATCCGGATAGAGTGACTGCGCGCCGTCCGACTTGGCGTGATCTGGATCGTTGTGCACTTCCACGATGATGCCGTCCGCCCCCGCAGCGACGCTCGCGAGGGCCATTGGGATCACCTTGTTCCTGAGACCCGTACCGTGCGACGGGTCGGTGAAAACTGGAAGGTGGCTGAGCTTCTTCACCACCGGAACTGCGGAGATGTCGAGCGTGTTCCTCGTGTAGTTTTCAAACGTTCTGATCCCCCGCTCGCAGAGGATCACCTCCCGGTTCCCGCCCGAGAGGATATATTCGCTCGCCATGAGCCACTCCCGTATCGTCGACGACATTCCCCTCTTCAGGAACACGGGCTTTCGTATCTTGCCAAGCTCTTTCAGCAGCATAAAGTTCTGCATGTTCCGTGCGCCGACCTGGAGGATGTCCGCGTACCGGGTCACCATCGGGATCTGCCCTATATCGGTGACCTCCGTAACCACGAGGAGCCCGTGCGTATCGGCCGCCTCCCTGAGATAGCGCAACCCCTCCTCCCCGAGTCCCTGGAATGAGTAGGGAGATGAGCGCGGTTTGAATGCGCCTCCCCTGAGGACCTTGGCCCCCGATTCCTTCACCGCAGCAGCTATCGTGTCGATCTGGTCTCTCGACTCCACCGCGCACGGTCCCGCCGCAACGATCACCTCCTCTCCTCCGATCACGACATCCCCTGAACGGATCATAGTGTCCTCGTGCTGGAACATCCTCGAGGCGAGCTTGTAAGGCTCCGATATACGTACAACCTCGTGGACGCCGTCCAGGACCTCGAGCTGGCGCATATCTATACCGGTCTTGTCTCCGACCGCCCCGAGGATCGTGTGGGTAACCCCGTCGGATCTGTGAATCTCGAACCCGAGCTCCTTGAGATGTCCCATCACGTTCACTATCTTTTCTTCGCTGCAACCTGGCTCCATGACAACGATCATGGCTTCCTCCTTATTTCAATGGGGCTTCACAGTGACTGTTAAAAAAGCTCTTTTTTTTTAAGATACTGTTGCGATCGCTCTTTCTTCGTCTTTAGCAACATCTTCCTCAATGAGAGAAATAAAAAAGGCTGCAGTACTCTGCAGCCCTGAATCCGCGGGAGTCCTGCGTCAATAGAGAAATTTCAGATAGTAGTAATACGAATAGACCTTCACCTTGACTTTTTGCGCGTTCATACCGTCATTCACCTTCAGTAATTCGATACAATCAACCTACCATCCCTCATGAAAACCGTCAACCTCATTCGAAAGAGAAACAAGAGAGAGATCGACGGCCCCTACTTTTTTCACCCTCCGACGCTGCTCCGATTAAATATCGATTCGAGTATCGCATATCGGAGTAGCGGTGTCAAGTAACATCGAGCTTTGAGTATCTGGAGGATATCTCCTTCAGTGCGGTGTTGATGAAACCGAAGCAGAAAGAAATTCCGGGGAATACGAACAGGGTGAGACACGATCCGGCTAAGAGGAGGATGAGCACTCCGAGGGCCTTCAGGGTATAGAGGAAGTTGTCAAAGCTCACGAAAAGCGACTTTTTCATCACCTTCCAGATCGATTCCTCCTGGCTCAGAACGAGCAGGGGGTAGACCCAGAACAGCACGAGAAGAAAAAAGAGGAACATCCAGGCGTTGATAGCCGCGATGAAGACAGAAATATCGCTCGCTACGATGAAGATATAGAAGTAGACGTTCGCGATTACGGCACCGATGACCACGCAGAAGAAGAGAGAGACCGAGAGCGACCTCGCAAAATGCCTTCTGATGGCATGAAAGAGGTAGCCGAAGCGCTTCGGTTCATGGAAGACAATCCTCTGGGTGAAGTCGTTTATCCCTCCGAAAGATCCCGAAACAACGATCCAGCTGAGAAGCAGGAGCACTGCGTAGATGATGAGCCATTCGGAGGCAACTTTTGCTTTTGAGCTGTAGAAGATGATCTCGATCGCCCCCTCTTTCACACTCTCGATCTTCAGAGAAGCGATCAGTGCCCCTTCGGGGTCTCGTATCGTGAGCGAATTGCTGGAGAGAGGCAGCTCGCTGAAGCCGAGCGCCCTCTGCTCGAGAAGATCGTAGTTTCCAAGAAAGATAGCTTTTCGGACCTTTCTGAAAACCTCTCTGTCAAACACGTACACGGCCTCCCGGACGCTTCCTCGTGTGCCGCCGCCCGCCTCTGAGATAACGACAATCGCAAGCCTATCGTATCGAGGAGACGTTTCCAGGACGGAAACGTTCAAAGTATCGAAAAACCCTAGGACAACAGGTACTATCTTCATGAGGGTGAATAAAAAGAGCAGGGTAGGGACAAGCAAAACGAGGTTTATCGGCAGAAGGCTCTTTACATTGCTCTGTGCAATAAGGCGGAACTTAATTCGGGTTGATCTCGTCATACTACGGCTTTTTGATTAAGGATAGTAATAATATATTTCAAATTTTGATAAAGACGATAATCCTTTTTTCAAGGGTTGAAAGTGGATTATATTATATATCTTCTGGCATGAGAAAAGGGGCGGATAATGATCCGAGTCGCTGTTGCAGATCACGGCACTGTCGATGTCCCGATAGGGACTACTCTTTTAGAGATGAAACGGCGGGTTGGGATTTCGGAGGAGCCTCTCGTTCCGGTAGTCGGCGCTCTGTACAACAACCGCATAATGGGCCTCGAGTACTCTCTCACGAGAAACTGTACGGTACGGTTCCTCACCACGCGTCACGACGAGGGCCTGTCGATCTACAGCAAGAGCCTCTCCGTGCTCCTCCACGCCGCATTTATCGACCTCGATTACACAGACGCGCGGCTCAAGATCGAGCACTCTCTCAACAAGGGTTTTTTCTTCTCCTACATCGATTCCGTACCTCTCACCGAGGACATTGTACGCAGAACTGAAACCCGTATGAGAGAGATGGTGGAGAAGGACCTCCCGTTCGAGAAGTGTGAGTACGAGGTAGAGGACGCTCTTGAGCTTTTGCAAAAGATCGGCGCATGGGACCGCTACTACCTTCTTAAATACTCGGACAGTACGAAAACCGTGCTCTATAAGCTCGGCGAGTGTATCTATATCGCCCAGGGCCCGGTGGTTCCGAGCGCAGGCTACCTCAGGCTTTTCGGGCTCAGGCACTACCCCCCCGGCCTTATTCTCACCTTTCCCCGTAAGGAAGACCCCACGAAGCTACCTGAGGCATATGAGCAGCGAAAGCTCTATTCCATATACTCGGAGCAGCGAGAGTGGAGCAGAATACTCGACGTCGACTCGGCGGGAAAGCTCAACCGCTTCATAATAAAGAGGAAGATCGATAACCTCATATGGGTAACCGAGGGGCTTCACGAGAAGAAGATCGCACAGATTGCGGATATCATCACAAAAGGAGTGGATCGCAGGAGGATCATACTACTCGCGGGCCCCACATCAAGCGGAAAGACGACGTTTGCAAAGAGGCTCACTGTCCAGCTCCTCGCAAACGGGATCTCACCGCAGGTGGTCTCTCTGGACAACTACTACCTCCCGAGAGTCCGGATGCCGAAGGACAAAGAGGGAAACACCGACTACGAGAGCCTCTATGCACTCGATATCGACCTTATCAACTCGCACCTGAAGCTCCTCCTTCAGGGGAAGAGCATCAACGTCCCTCGTTACGATTTCAAGACCGGCGAGAGATTCAGCGAAGGGAAGGCAGTTCGGCTCATGGAAAACCAGATCGTCATCATAGAGGGAATCCATGCGCTTAACGAGGAGCTCACTCCGTACATCGACAGGGAACAGAAATATAAAATCTATGTGAGCGTGCTCACCCAGCTCAACATAGACGTTATCAACCGCATCCCGACATCTACGGTGAGGCTCATCCGAAGGATCGTGAGAGACAGCAGGTTCCGTGGCCACACCGCAAAGGCAACGTTAGGCTTGTGGCCGCAGGTGAGGAGCAGTGAGGAGAGGAACATCTTTCCCTTCGGCGAGGAGGCGGACATCATGTTCAACTCATCGCTTGTCTACGAGATGTCGGTTCTCAGGGGCTATGCGGAGCCTCTCTTGAAGGATATCGGCGAAGAGGATGATGTGTACACAGAGGCAAAGAACCTCCTTCGCTTCCTCGGAAACTTCCTCTATATCACTCCGGAGAATGTCCCGCTCACCTCAATTCTGCGTGAGTTCATCGGTGAGAGCGGGTTTCACTACTAACCCAAGTTTTCTCACATGGATATGGTGCGGACTAAGGGCCGAGCCTGTTTCTCCTCCTCCATAGGTACGGTTTCTCAAAGAGAAGCTTACCAGCTTTTTTTGATGCCTCGATTATCCGCTCTGCTATCTCGGGGAAGCCGTTGTCTCCGTACACAGATACGGTCTCGTAGCCTATTCTAGATTCCAAGATCCTCAGAGAGAGGGGGTATCCGTCGACAAAGAGGTGAACGAGGAGCCTCCCGTATATGTCGTACCCGTCGGCCCTGTAGGTGACGATTCTCGCCTTTTTCAGCTCCATCCGCGTAAAGTTCTTTGCCTCTCTCCCGTACGGCTGGTCGGTGTAGAAACCGTGGTCGGGGTTTCTTATCTCGGGCGTATCGACACCGAGAAACCTCATCCTCACACCGCGGTAGATGACTGTGTCGCCGTCGACAACCTCCAGGAAGAGACGGTTTATCCTTCTCTCCTCAGTCCCGGTCCCGGGACCGAGACCGGGGCCGGGCTCGGGCCGCGAACCGGCAGTGGCGGTAAAAAGGATGAAGATCAAAGCGAAAACCAGAACAGCCTTCACTTTCCTATGGAGCCTCCCGAAAGTTTTCCGATAAATAGTATAGCAGAAGAAACCTCCCGTTTCAAGGGGAGAAGGAGGTCCCAGATGGAGCAGTTCAGAGTATGGGTTGCCGAAGACAGCTATGCGGACTACGATGAGGAGCGCAGGATAGTCGAGGGGGCCGGCGGAAAGCTCTCCTTCGCTAAATGCAGATCTGAACAGGACATAGTAGAGCAGTGCAGAGGCGCGAACGCCATTCTCCTGCGCCAGACGCCGGCAGGAGAACAAGTGTTCAAAAACCTTTCAGGGCTGAAGGTGTTGTCCCGCTACGGGGCGGGCTGCGACAACGTGGACATTCCCGCTGCAACGAGATACGGGGTCGTCGTTACCGCAGTTCCCGATTACTGCATAGGCGAAGTCGCCGACCACACGATCGCCCTGCTTTTCTCCCTGATACGGAGTATTCCGCTCCGGGACCGGCTGGTGCGAAGCGGGTCGTGGGACCTCGGTACTGACTGCCCGGCATACAGGACAAAACGTAAAAATTTCGGTCTTGTAGGATATGGAAAGACGGCGAGGGAGACAAGAAAGAGGCTTTCCGGATTCCCCTTCCAGTTCTTTGCCTGTGATCCGTACGTCAACAAAGAAATATTCAGGTCGGAAGACATAATACCGCTCGATTTCAAAAAGCTCGCCATCATATGCGACTACATCTCGATCCATCTACCTCTCAACGAACAGACCCGTCATCTCTTCTGTCTCTCTACCTTTAAAATGATGAAGAAGACGGCCCTGCTCGTCAACACATCGAGGGGAGCGATCGTGGACAACCGCGCGCTGTACACTGCCCTGAAGGAGGGTTATATCGGCGGGGCTGCACTCGACGTCCTCGAAACCGAACCGTTCGATATGAAAAGCCCTCTTAAAGAGATCGACTCTGTCATCCTCACAGACCACGCTGCCTGGTACTCCGAGGAATCGAGGCATGAGCTCCAGCGCAGGACTGCCGCAGAAGCGGTGAGCGTCCTCTCAGGAGATCTTCCTGCTAATCCCGTGAACCCGGAGGTTCTTTCACAGAGGATAATTGCGATGAGAGAAAAGATGCCTGGGAAAAGGGAGGAGGAAATTCTCCTCAAACTGAGCAACTGAACTACCCGGCAAACAAGGTACCGGAAGGCGCGTCGAACCCAAGCTCCTGTCCCGGCTCCACGATGACAACCCTCTCTTCATCCCACTCGCCATCTACAATGGACTGGACAAGGGCGGAGCTTCCCCTGGCCTCCCTGTAGGCAAGATCCAGCCCGAACCTCTCGTTGAGAGAAAAGAGGCACTCCTTCGTGTATGATCTTCCCTTCTCCTGTAGCAGCAGGCCCATCTCTTTCCAGTAGATATACATGAGGTGTGTGTAGTTCGCAATAAGGATCCGCTCGACCGTGTCACGCTGGCGGCTGTCTATCGTTCGGCCGTACAGCTCGAGGTATTTCTCGTCATAATCCGGACATCCAGGAACAAGCATTTCATCGATCCACCCGCACGAGTAGAAAAACGTGCCCGGCTTTTCGGCCACCCATTCCTCGTGCTGCTTTTTGTTCCCCATGAGAATGGGAATACAATCGTGGCAGTTGTGCACCACGATCGGGATCTCGGGGTGAGACACCCCCAGTGTTCCGTTCCCGCAGAGCCCGTAGTTGAGCAGAATTCCGTCGTACTCTTCCGCGTCTGTTTTTTGGATCGCCTCTTTCAGGAACATGTTGAGCTTTTCAGGACGTTCATGGAGGCCCGCCGGCAGAAACTCTATGTCGGTACGGTGTAAAGAGCGGGAAGCGCAGTAGCGTAGCTCCCGGTTCATAACGTTGCATGAAATTATCTTGAACTTGATATTTCTCCTCCAGCAGGTATTATTATCGTATAAATCTATCATACAAAAACACTCCCGGCAACTTAGGAGTTGTACTTTGTGCTTATGCGAAACCGCAATCTGGAGGTTCAGATGAAAGACAGTACTCTCTGTGTCCATGTGGGGTCGTATCCCGACCTCAATGAGGGTGGCATAAACACCCCGGTCTATCTCTCATCCGCTCACCTTTTCCCGCACCCTTCGGGAGAGCTCCGATACCCGAGGTACAGCAACCTTCCTACACAGCTCGGCCCTGCAGAAAAGATAGCGGGCCTAGAGCATGGCGAGCGGTGTCTCCTCTTCTCCTCCGGTATGGCGGCGATCTCCACGATCTTTCTCGCGCTGCTCTCGAAAAAAGAGCACTGCGTCGTGCAGTCCGATATCTATGGAGGGACACGCAAGTTCCTGTCGAGAGAGCTTGTGCGTTACGGAATAAACTTTAGCCTCGTGGAATCGAACGACCCGGATGCCTTCGAACGCGAGATCAGGCCGAACACAAAGCTCCTATACATCGAAAGCCCTTCCAATCCGCTGCTCCGGCTCGTTGACATAGAGAAGATCGCGGAAATCGCCGAAAAACATCATATCATCTCCGTGATAGACAGCACATTCGCCACTCCGATTAACCAGAAGCCTATCGATATGGGAATCGACGTAGTAGTGCACAGCGGAACGAAGTATCTCGGGGGGCACAGCGACATCACCTGCGGAGCCGTGGTAGCGAACCGGTCTATCATGGACCGAATCGGCGAGGCACAGAAGAGCATCGGCGGGACCCTCGACCCCTTCTCATCGTTTCTCCTCGACAGAGGACTCAAGACCCTTCCCCTGAGAGTGGCGAGACAGAACGACAACGCGTTCGAAATTGCACGCAGGCTCGAAAAGAGCCCGAAGATACAGAAAGTTCACTATCCGGGGCTTAAAACCCATCCCGATCACGATCTTGCCCGCCGCCAGATGCACGGGTACGGAGGGATCGTAACATTTACCATGAACGGGGCTCTCGAGACTGCAAGGAAATTTACACAAGGACTGTCGCTCATCAAAGGAGCCATAAGCCTCGGGGGGATCGAATCGATAGTCTGCTTTCCCTTCGAGACGTCCCACGCAGGAATGCGGAAAGAGGAACGGGAGCAAATGGGGATTCAAGACACTACGCTGAGACTCTCTGTAGGGATAGAGGACCAAGAGGACCTCGTTTCGGATCTCGACAGGGCCCTCTCATCGTTGTAAATCCCACAACGATGTTTCGGTCTGAAACTGACAGGTTTTTTTGCTGTTTGAAAGTATGATTCCATACACATGCACCTGAAGGTGAGCACGGAAGGAAAGACCGTTACCGCAGAAAGGAGGCTGCTTCGCCGCCTCATGACGATACAATAGTGTATTGTAAGTTTACTCCGGCGAGTAACGATGTCGCTCCGCAGTGCTTTTTTTCACCAACAGGATAACAGTAAAGCTGAATGATGTTCTGGTAGTATTTTATACGACTCTAACGCGGGAAACAGCTAAAAGCCCCATTCCTTCCTATTACGATTGCACATAGGAATGGGGATTAAATCCCAATTTCTATATGAGAAACGGGGGTTAGAAACCTCCCCCCCTCATGATGATCCAGTAGTCGAGGGCTATCCCCATATACGCGTGTATTATCGTGCCTGGGAGAAGCGATCCAAGCCTGCTTACCACAAGGGGGAAGGCAATCCCGGCGACGATTGCCAGCGCCATCTCACTCTGCGGCTGGGTCACATGGCACAGGACCGAGGCGATGAGCGACACGCCGATCGCCTGCAGCTCGCCCAGATCGTCCTTTATCCCCATGAAGAGAAAACCTCTGAAAAAGAACTCGTACCCTATGTAGTAGAGAAGATAAAACACAGAGCTCTCTATGAACCTTCCGAGAGAGACTCCCGAGTATTTCGCGAGGGGGTAGATGTACGAGATCACAGGGTTTTTGGCGCCGAAGTAGGCGAGCGGTGTTGCTATCACCACTCCGAGGAGGGTGATGAATACCGTTACGAGAGGCCGTTTTGCCGTGACCCCGTAGCGTGAGAGCCTATCTTTAAATCCGAACTTCACTATGCACGCAGGCACAACACCGAGAAGAAGAAACGACATGCACCATCTGTAATACACAGCGATTGTCCTGGCGCTGCGATTCGCGAGCTGGGGGTGGAAATAGGTGAGGAAAAAGGAGACGCCCCCCTGGTAATGGTAGACCGTATAGAGCAGTGTTACAGTAAAAAGAATTATAAACGTCTTCCGATTCTCTCTCATAGTACCTTAATACTGATTTTCTTGCCTTTTTGGCAAGAAAATATTTTAATCAAGAATGTGGCTTGTCCACATTAGGGCTCTGTTCCGCTTATCGAGATAGGATAGTATCATTTTATTCGAAATCGGGAAAAAATCTATTTAAATAAAATCGTTTTTTTGGTATACTGTAGAAGCCTACATTTTACCGCATCGTACGAGCAGAAGAGGGGAACATCTCAATGTCAATTACAAAAAACAGGATCAAGCTAGAACTATCTGAAAATGCTCTCACAGTCCTGATAAAACGCTACCTGCAGAAGGATTCGAAGGGAAATCCAATCGAGAAACCTGAGGATATGTTCCTCAGGGTGGCGAATAACATAGCCGAGGCGGACCGTCTGTACGACAGAGACGCCCCTGTCGAGCGAAATGCAGAGAAGTTCTACAACCTCATGACAAGTCTCGACTTTCTTCCAAACTCCCCCACGCTCATGAATGCGGGCAGAGAGCTCCAGCAGCTCTCCGCGTGCTTTGTCCTGCCCGTTGAGGACTCCATAGAAAGCATCTTCGATGCGGTGAAGTACACCGCCCTTATCCATAAGAGCGGAGGAGGAACGGGGTTCTCCTTCTCCCGATTAAGACCACACGGTGATGTGGTGAAGACCACGAAGGGGATCTCGAGCGGCCCGGTGTCTTTCATGAGGATATTTGACACTGCAACAGAGACCATCGTACAGGGCGGAACGAGGCGGGGCGCCAATATGGGCATCCTGAATGTCCACCATCCCAATATCGTGGACTTCATCAACTCCAAGTCCGAGCAGCACCTTCTCAACAACTTCAACATATCGGTTGCCGCGACAGATGATTTCATGAATGCCGTTCTTACAGACGACGACTACAGGCTCATCAATCCCAGGGACAACAAGGTCGCAGGAACCCTGAAAGCGCGGAAGGTTTTCGATCTCGTTGCCGAGCGGGCCTGGCAGTACGGTGATCCTGGTCTCGTGTTCATAGACGAGATCAACCGCCACAATCCGACCCCGGCCATTGGATCGATCGAATCGACAAATCCCTGCGGCGAGCAGCCGCTGCTCCCTTATGAGGCCTGCAACCTCGGATCGATCAACCTTAAACAGATGGTAGTCGACCGCGACATCGACTGGGAGAAGCTGAAGTATACGATCCACACGGCGATACACTTCCTCGACAACGTGGTGGACCAATCCGTGTTTCCTCTGAAGCAGATCGAAAAACTGGTCCAGGGAAACCGCAAGATCGGGCTCGGCATCATGGGCTTCGCCGATATGCTCATTAAGCTCGGTGTTCCGTACAACTCGGAAGAAGCCTTCGATATCGGCGCGAAGGTTGTCCGGTTCCTCAAACAAGAGGCTGACCTGTCATCGATGATGCTCGCCGAAGAGCGAAGGGTCTTTCCCAACTGGAACCGCTCGATATACGCGAACACAGACCAGAAGTTCAGGAACGCGACGAGGACGACGATAGCGCCGACAGGGACGATATCGATCATCGCCGGCTGCTCCTCCGGTATAGAGCCTCTCTTTGCCGTAAGTTTTGTCAGAAACGTTCTCGACAACAACCAGCTCCCCGAGACAAACCCTCTCTTTCTGGAAATCGCCGAAAAGGAGGGATTTTACTCCGACAACATCGTGCGGGAGATCGCACAGAACGGGAGCGTGAAAGGTATAAACGGAATTCCTCCGAAATACCAGAGCCTGTTCGTAACTGCCCATGAAATCGCTCCGATCGATCATGTCCGGATGCAGGCGACCTTCCAGCAGTATATAGACAATGCAGTGTCCAAGACGGTGAATTTCCCCAACTCCGCAACTGTGGACGACGTACTGAACGTGTATCTCGAAGCCTACAAACTGAAATGCAAAGGTATCACGGTGTATCGGGACGGCTCCCGTGACATTCAGGTTCTCACGACTCGACAGAAAAAGAAGGAGAAAGAGGGGCAGAAATACGCACCGAGGGAGAGACCGAAGGTCACTATGGGTTTTACTGAGAAGATCGAAACAGGATGCGGAAACCTCTACGTCACGATCAACGAAGACGAGTACGGACCGTGTGAGCTCTTTGCGAGCATGGGAAAGGCAGGGGGATGCGCAGCTTCTCAGCTCGACGCACAGGCGCGGCTCATATCGATGTCTCTGCGTTCGAACGTTGATCCCTACTCCGTGGTAAAGCAGCTCACAGGAATGAGGTGCCCCTCTCCGTCGCTCTTGCCCCAGAAAGGGGGCAAGGTCCTCTCCTGCTCCGACGCGCTCGCCAAGGTCTTCGAACGCTACCTCAACCAGTTCAACAGAAAGCGTAACGCCAGGCTCCAGGCAATCGAAGAGAAGAACGAGAGCCAGGAAGAAACTTCAGAACCCCAGAATTCAACCTCTTCCCACACGAAGAACATCGCCGGGATGTGTCCGGAGTGCGGCAGCATCCTGGAGCATGAGGGAGGCTGCGTGTTCTGCCACTCGTGCGGCTACTCTAAATGTTAGAGATGAAATTTTTTCCTGAAAAAATGTGTTAAAGAACGGTAGGATGAGAGTTTCAGCTGGTATGTCCGCAGTAATTTTCCTCTTCGCAATGGGGTTTTTCTGCGGATCCGGGTGTACAAATATCGATAACCCGGTGAAAGAAGGGGAGACAGCACAGCTTGTGATAACAGCCGGAAAGACCGAGGTTCTTGACACCGAGCCTGTTTTGCTCGAAGCTCTCGGAGGAGCCGTTACTATCGTATGGGAGACTGAACCGCAGGCTTTCGGAAGCTTCTCTCCTGACACCGGTGAAAGCGTGGTATATTCGCCCCCAGACGTCGACGGCACGGTAGTGGTCACCATAACCGCACGGGATGATACCGGGAGATCTTCAGCAGTACAGATAACGGTGATCGATGAGGGACCTCCTCCCTCCCCCGGGGATATCCTCCTGAACGAGATTGCATGGGCCGGGACCCTGACGAGCTCATACGACGAATATATAGAGCTCAAAAACAAAACTGAAAGACCCTTCTTCCTCTCCTACTGGAAGATCGAGAACGCAGCCGGCAGCGGAACACCGCTCGTCTTCTCAGGGAGGATCCAAAAAAACGGGACATTCCTCATCGCGAACTACCCATCTGAGAGCGAAAAGACGGCGATCACCTGCCGAATAGATTTTACTGATTCCGCTGTCTCCCTCTCGAACACCTTTTTCGGTCCCTTTATTTTAAAAGACAGCCATGGTGCGACCTTCGACACAGTCGGCGACGGAGGCGACTACACGGACAACCTCAAGGGAGATAAAAAGCCCTCCCTTTCCCGGTATACCTATGCAGGCACCCCGGGGTGGGATAGCGGTTTTTGGTACACAGAGGGCACGTCGGTGAATCTCTCGGACGGAACATTCGGTACTCCCGGGGCCGAGAACAGCGATACTCCCCTGTACACAGGGCCTGGTGAGGATGACGCGCTTGCTATCATTACTGAGTTCGGAGTAAACACGAACGAAGAAATCGGTGAGGACTGGGTAGAGCTTCTCATAACCCGAAGCGGAAATCTAAAGAACCTCGTGGTAACGGATCTCGACGCTGACGATTCGTCGATCTCGGGAGGAGAGGACGTGTGGGAGGTAGCAGGAACGTACATACTCGTTGTATGGAGCGTCGAAGCCTCTATCGAGGGAAATACCTTTTATATTTCAGACACGGACCTTCCGACAACAAAAGACGAAATCGCTCTCCTGTGCGGGAATACATTCATAGACGGCCTCTGCTACTCGGTCGATGACAAGTTTCCGGACGATTACGAAGATCTCTGCGGGTACGGCTGGGAGGGAGATCCCATCGGATCCCTGTACGCGAGCAGGAGGGCCGGGGACGGCAGCAGCGGCTATATGACTGCAATGACCCCGGCAAGCTGGGACACTTCAGCCTCTCCATCTCCCGGACAAGAGAACCGGTGAATAACCGACGGTACGCAGGCATCGGTTCCTGCACCCGTTCAACTATCAGGGTTTAATTCTAGTTTTAATATATATAGAATTAATGCGATTTTCTCATAGATTGCTGCAATCAGATTGCTATGCAATCAGATTGCATAGCAATGAGTTTAAGTCTTATGTACAAAATAATGTTTACGGTGAACAAAGCGCTAAAATCCCCATTCCGTAAATAAGCATTTTTCCCGCCGCAAACTAGTGGTCGGCATTGAACTCCTATATTATGCAATCCGTGGGAAAACCGCAGTAGAGATGACTGGAATCTCAATGATACGTTCGGGCAGTGGTCATATAGTGACTGTAAGTTCTTCCGGACCGACAGAAAAAAGCTCTCACTCTTCCATCAGGTTTTAAAGGCAGCCGCGCCCAGCTCAATCTCATAAACGGACAGTAGAACAGCTGGATCATCATGACCATGGATTACAGAGTCGGCGGCAAAGCCCCCTCTGTCGGCATATACATCCTTGACATGAGTTCAGATCCATCATCATGTCAATGAAATGCATGGATATTTATACGGTGCCGAAGGCTACGCCGGCTTTTTTTACCCGAGCGCAACGTCGAGGAGCATCATCATGGCGAAGCCGATCATCACTCCGATCGTCGCAATATCCGTTCCCTCACGCTGTGATTCTGGTATGAGCTCCTCGGCGACGACGAATATCATGGCCCCGGCAGCGAAGGAGAGGGCGTATGGAAGAATCGGCCTGGCGAATATCACCGCAAGCGCTCCGAGGACCCCGGCCACCGGTTCCACCATGCCCGAGAACTGCCCCCAGAGGAAGCTCTTTCCCCTCGACAGTCCCTCCCGCCGTAATGGCATCGAGACAGCGAGCCCCTCGGGAAAGTTCTGGATACCGATACCGAACGCGAGCGCAGCCGCGGACGCTATCGTCGCATACGGAAGCCCTGAGGCAACTGCGCCGAACGCGACACCGACTGCAAGACCTTCGGGAATATTGTGAATGGTGATCGCGAGGACAAGGAGGATGCTCCTCTGCCACGATGTCTTGATCCCCTCTGCTTTTTCGACCGGGAGGTGGAGGTGCAGGTGGGGCAGAAGCATGTCAACTCCCCTGAGGAACGCGCCTCCAAGGAGGAAGCCGACGACCGCAGGGACGAACTTCGGAATGTTTCCCCCCTCGGACATCTCTATGGCCGGGAGGAGCAGCGACCAGAAGCTCGCAGCGATCATGACGCCGGCCGCAAAGCCGAGCATGAGGTCCAGTACCTTCTGGTTCATCTTCTTCATAAAGAAGACACACGAAGCACCGAGCGCAGTGAGAAACCACGTAAAGACTGTGCCGAGGAGGGCCTGCACTGCGGGGTTTAGGTTCATGAAGGACTCAACCATCCTATCCTCCTTTTACGAGCGGGATTTTATCCTTCCCGGGAAATTATTCCCAGGACCGCGATAATCGTTTGAGTGGTTTAAAGCTCCCGGAGTTTAACGCTCTCGGAGGCTATGCCTCCGAGCTTTCAAGAGCCGCGATCTGTTCCTCTATTCTCCTGAAGGCCGTCCCCCCCGGGACGTCGTGCCGGTTTATCGAACGCTCGTAGTCGAACAGCGCGTATATATTTTTATCGAAAGTCGGACAGAACCGCTTGTACTCGTCAAGGGCGATATCTCGGAGCGCGCGCCCCTCTTTTACCGCGTACTGCACGACCTCTCCTACTTTCCGGTGGGCTTCTCTGAACGGCATGTCCCGCTCGACGAGCCAGTCTGCGATATCTGTTGCAAAGAAGAGATCATTCGACCTTTCGAGCCGTTTTTTTATCCCTTCCTTCTTGACCTCGAGCCCGTGGAAAACCCCTCTCATTACTTCGAGGACCGAGAGGGTGCTGTCCGCAGTATCGAAGAGCGGCTCCTTGTCCTCCTGGAGATCACGGTCGTATGTATAGGGAAGACCTTTCAGAAGAGTCAGGAGGGCGATGAGGTTCCCTGTTACCCTCGCAGACTTCCCTCTTATGAGCTCGAGTGAGTCGGGGTTTTTCTTCTGCGGCATGAGGGAGGAGGTCGTGGACAGCTCGTCCGGTATACCGAAGAAACCGAACTCATCGGAAGAGAAGATGATAAGGTCCTCAGCCATCCTGGAAAGGGTGATGCAGACCTCTGTGCAGATCCACACGAACTCGAGTATGAAATCCCGCGTCGAGACCGCGTCTATCGAGTTTTTCGTGAGTTCGGAGAAGCCGAGCTCGGTTTTTAAAAACTCCCTGTCGATCCCTATGGACGAGCCTGCGACCGCCCCGGAGCCGAGGGGCATCCTGTCGAGCCTCTTTCTGTAATCGAAAAGCCTCTCTCTTCCCCTTTTCAGGGCATGGCAGTATGCGAGAAACAGGTGGGCGAGACTCACGGGCTGAGCCTGCCTCAGGTGTGTGTATGATGGAATAACGACATCGATGCTCTTTCGCGCCTTTTTCAGAATCGACCGGATCGTCTCGACGATCTTTTTCTCCACCTCGTCAGAAACCCGCATGAGATAGAGCCTCTCATCAAGCACGATCTGCTCGTTTCTGCTCCTGCCAGTGTGGAGCTTGTACGCGGCGTCTCCTATTTTCTCGTGGAGCCTGCGCTCGACGTTCATGTGGATATCTTCGTCCTCATCACGGAAAAGGAAGCTCCCCTTCTCGATCTCCTCCTCTATTTCGAAAAGCCCTTTCACTATGAGCTCTTCCTCATCCTTACCGATGATCCCCTTTTTGCGAAGAGCCCTGGCGTATGCTACAGAACCCCTGATGTCCTCCCTGAAGAGGCGTTTGTCGACCCCGACGGACGAATTCATCCCTCTGAAGCCTTCCGAAATCGGTTTTTGCAGCCTCCCGTCCCGTAGTGACAAAACAGCTCTCCTTTTTATCCAAAAGCGGTCAGAATCCGTTCCTTTTGTACTCCTCGACGTCCTCACCCCTTAGGATCATCGTGCCGATACCCTTCTTGGTAAAAACCTCCCGAAGAAGAGAGTCCGCCTCCAGGCCGTTCAGTATGTGGACCCTCTTCACCCCGTTTTCAACGGCCCAGGCACACATCGTCACCTTCGGGGCCATTCCCCCCTCTACCATACCGTCCTCGATCAGCTTGACGGCATCTTCCTGGGAGATGTAGGAGATCCTCGATGAAGGGTCGTTTCTGTCCCTCAGGATCCCGCTCACGTTCGTCATCGTGATATACTTATAGGCATCGAGGGCGACTGCTATCTTTGCAGCCACCGTGTCTGCGTTGATGTTGAGGATATTCCCCTCCCCGTCGTCCGCAATCGATGAGATAACCGGTATATAGCTCTCGGCGAGGAGCGTCTGCAGAAGCTCCACGTTTACTTCCCGTATATCGCCGACATGCCCGAAATCGACGTTGTTCTTCTTTCCCGTGGCCCTGTCCAAAACCTCCACAGGAGCCCTCTTCTTCGCAACTACAACATCCCCGTCGATTCCGGAGAGACCCACTACCTTTGATCCGTGCTTTCTGAGGATTGTGAGAATTTCGTGGTTGATCTTGCCGGCGAAGACCATCTTCGTCACCTCGAGAGCTTGTTCGTCTGTGACCCTCCGCCCCTCGACGATCTTCGGCGTAATCCCGAGCCTCTCGGAGAGCTCGTTGGCCTGGGGCCCCCCGCCATGCACCACAACGGTCTTGATCCCCACCTGGTGCATGAGGGAAATATCCTGGGCGATGTCATCGATGACCCCGAGCTTCTGTACGAGCTCCCCCCCGATCTTGATCACAAATGTCTTTCCCTTGTACTCCCTGAAGTAGGGAAGAGCCTGTTTGAGGATACCGATGTCTTCCACGGGTCTATCCTTCCAGAAGATGACAGAGGACGGCTTTCTGGACATGAAGCCTGTTCTCCGCCTCGTCGTATACTATCGAATTTTTACTGTCGAGTACAGAATCCGTCACCACCACGTTTCTTCGTACCGGCAGACAGTGCATGAACACCGCATCGTCTGTGAGTGCGAGCTTTTTATCATCGACGATCCATCCGGAGAGATTTTTTCTGTACTCCCTCTCCTTCTTTTTATCGCCGTAGAACCGTATGCTCCCCCAGCTCTTGGCGTATATCACCTTCGAACCCCTGTACCCCTCTTCTATACTATCGGTAACCCTGATGCTCCCTTTTGATTGTTTTGCGAGAGAAGAAGCCCTCTCCATCACCATTTCGTCGAGATCGTACCCTTCGGGCCGTACGAGCCTCACATCCATGCCGAAGTGGCAGGACGCCAGAAGAATCGAGTTTGCCACAGCCATGGGAAGCGGATTGGGGTGGTTCGCCCAGCTGATAGTGATAGGAACATCCCGAATATCTTTTCCGAACCGCTCTTTTATCGTCATGATATCTCCGAGCGCCTGGTTCGGGTGGTAAAGCGATGACTCCATGTTCACTACCGGCACGCCTGCGTATTTCACGAAAGAACCGAGCACAGGGTCCTCCCTGTCGATCTTCCACGACTCGCCCTTGGCGAACACCCGAATTCCAATGGCGTCTGCGTACCTTCCTAGAACGCGGGCTGCATCCTTGTTGTGCTCCGCCGCCTCGCCGTCCATCACGACTCCCTCTCTGTTTTCAAGCTTCCACGTGTCCCCGCCTGTGTTGAGGGTCACGACGTTGCCGCCGAGCTGCTGCATCGCGAACTCGAACGACGTGCGGGTCCTCAGCGAAGGGTTGAAAAAGAGAAGGATGAGGTTTTTCCCCTGAAGGCTCGGCTTCTCCTTCAGGGCTTTCATCCGAATCGCACGGTCTATGAGCTCATCGAGAGCCTCCGCGGAATAATCTGACGTTGTGATAAAATGCTTCATAAAGGTCCTCTAATGTGGACAAGCCACATTCTTGATTAAAATATTTCCTTGCCAAAAAGGCAAGAAAATCAGTATTAAGGTTCTATTTAGTCGCTGGTGAATAATGCAACATTTAGAGATACATCAATCACCAACAGCTCCATAATTAGTTTCTAATTAATGAGTTACAAAGTAAACACTTTCTTTTATAAATACATTATTAGACAATTTAACTAATTATTCACCAGAAACTATTTATAATCTCTTACTGCCTCTAAAAACACAACTGTATCGTGCCGACTGAGGACAAGCGGTGGCAGAAGCCTCAATATTTCAGGCTTTGCCGCGGTGCCTGTAATGATCCCGCGCCCGAGAAGATAGTCGCGTAAGGCGGAAGCCTTGCCTTCGATTTCCACGCCGAGCAGGAGCCCGCGCCCCTTCACTGCCCTGACGATCTCTATGTCTTCCAGCTCCTTCCGTAAAAACTCGCCTATCGTGCGAGCGTTTTGTACCAGATTCTCCCTTTCTATCACACTTATCGTTGCGAGAAGCGCACTCGCCGCGACAGGCCCTCCGCCGAATGTGGACCCGTGCTCCCCGTACCCGATCGTTTTCGATATGCTCTCGTCAATGAGAACCGCGCCGATCGGAATTCCCCCGCCTATGCCCTTTGCAAGCGTGATAAGGTCGGGATAGACACCGATCCTGTCTCCGAAGAACCACTCCCCTGTTCTCCCGAACCCTGTCTGTATCTCGTCGAAGATGAGCACTACCTTTTTCTCAGAACAAATCCTCCTGAGAGCGCTGTAGTACTCGTCACCCGCGATCTCGACCCCTGCCATCGACTGCACAGGCTCCAGTATCACGGCGGCAGTGTCGACGGTAACGGCGCGCTCGAGCTCATCTATATCTCCGAACTCCACGAAATCGAACTCCTCTATCACCGGAGAGAAGTCGCTCCTGTAGCTGCCGAGCCCTGTTGCGCTCAGGGCGCCTATCGTTCTCCCGTGAAAACCGTTTTTCATCGCCACAACCCTGGTCTTCCCTGTGAACCTGCGAGCGATCTTCAGCGCCGTCTCGTTCGCCTCGGCGCCCGAGTTGCAGAAAAAAACCCGGTCTATCCCCGGAGGAGCGATCTCTACTATTTTTTCGGATGCACGCGCCCTCACGGACGAGTAAACCGCGTTGGAGTAGAAGAGAAGCCGTTCCGCCTGCTTCTTCACCGCACTCACGACCTTGGGATGACAGTGTCCGACGATGGCTACCGCATGTCCTCCATAGAGGTCGAGGTACCGCCTTCCTTCGGTGTCCCACACGTATACCCCCTCGCCCCTGTCAACAGCTATAGGGAGCTTCCTGTAGGTCCCGAGCTGGTACTTCTCCTCTTTCTGCCTGATCTCATCGTAGCTCAAACCCATGGTCGTCATCCTCTCATCACCTAGTATAAAAGATGAGCCGTTTTACGGTCTCATCCCGGGAAAACCGAGCCCCTCATCTTCGTCGAACCCGAACATGAGATTCATGTTCTGAACGGCCTGGCCGCTCGCGCCCTTCACGAGGTTATCGATGGCGCTCATGCTCACCACCCAGTTGTTCCTATGGGCATAGGAGACTTCGACATAGTTAGAACCGTACACCATCGTAACTTCCGGAGAACCGGGCACGACCCTGACGAACCCCTGTTTCCCGTACAGGGAATCGAACTCTTCCTGCAGGGTTTGCCCGGACACCGTCTCGTTGTACACCGCAGCTGTTGTGAATAGCCCCCTCACAAAGGGCCCGGATTGCGGCACGATCCCGATTTCGTAATCCCAGTTCAAAAACTTATCCCTGAAGAACTGCACTATCTCGGGAGTATGCTGGTGCTCGAGGATCTTGTACGACTTGAAGTTTTTAGCCCGTACAGGATGGTGGGTCACCTCCTTCGGTGACTCCCCTGATCCCGACGAACCGGTAACCGCGACGACCGCTACATCCCTCGTTACGGCCCCGACGTGGAAAAGCGGATAGAGGGCGAAGATTATTCCTGTTGCGAAACATCCCGGATTGGCGATGTACTGCGCTTTTCTTATCGCATCACCGTTGAACTCGGGGAGGCCATACACGAAGTCTCCCAAAAGCTCTGTTCCCTTGTGCTCCTTCTTGTAGTATTGACGGTACACGCTGGGGTTCTTGAGACGGAAGTCCCCGCTCAGGTCGATTATCTTCACCTTCTGCAGTCTCATCACAATCTCGGGCACTACGGTCATCGATACACCGTGCGGCGTTGCCAAGAAAACGAGATCTGTATCCTGTGGGATCTTCCCTGTATCAGGCTCCACGAATTCGAGGTCAGTTACATTCGCGAGAAACCGGTGTACAGAACAGACCTTCGCCCCCGCATGCTTCCTCGACGTGACAAAGCTCAGATGTACTCTGGGGTGAAAAAGGAGAAGCCTGAGAAGCTCAGACCCTCCGTATCCCGCACCGCCGATGATACCGACATTTATCCGCTTCTTGGTCTTAAAGATCATAGCCCTTTCCTACCAGTTGCTGTACAAAACAGCCGAGCTTCTTCTGGTCGACCGCATTGATGCCCTCACAGCCAAGGTTCTTCTTTATGAAATCGATACCCACGACGTTATCAGTAACAGGACCGGATACGAGGTGTACGTCTATCCCGTCCCCGTTGAGAAGCTGTGTGATCCCCCACGCACCGACAGGATCGAGCGCGCACACGATGTTGCATGAGATTGCTCCGGCAATCTCGGTGTCCTGAAAGAATCCGGAAACCCCATAGTCGCCGAGAAGGCCGTCCCCGAGCTCCACGATTACGACATCCGGTTCGATCTCTGAAAGGTCGTTGAGCGCGCCTTTTGCGATGAGAGAGACCTCCTCCGACCCGACGGTCGAGGGGTACCCGTAGTCGAGAAAAGAGAGCGCCTTCACCGCACCGTGGTCCACCATGTTGAGCGTGTCCTTCAGTGCGGAAATACCTGAGACCTTTGCCGCGGCCACCTTGAACCCCTTCCACGTGAGCTCCTGGACTATCTTCGATGCAACCATCGTCTTGCCGCAGTTCATCGTCGTACCCGACACGACGACCATCGGCACCTTCGCCTTCAGCACAGAGGTAGTCGGCCTGGCGCCGTCGGCTATATTGAGGGCCTTTCGGTTTCTGCACGCCGCCCCGATCACCTCGACCTTGAGCGGAAGCCCGTACTCGCGGTTGTAGCTCACCGCCTGCCCGATCACTCCTCCTATGTTGAGGATGTTGAGCGTATCGTGCGGCATCACCATCTCCGGGACAATACCGCAGAAACCCTGCAGGGCCCTGCGCTGTCCGAGCGCCCCTGCGATGATATCACCCTTCGAGATCTTCGCCATCCTCCCGTTTATGAGCTCGAGCTTGTCGTACACCCTCTTTTCCTCGAGGGCCCTGACGACGCAGACCGTGCCCCTCTTCGCCGGTATCTCTTCTGTGACCTCGACCTCCCTGGACAGGTCGAGGTTGACTGTCACCGAAGCTATTTTGTCGATTCTTATCCTGTTCACAGCCACCGATCCTTGTGTACCATCCCGTAGAGCTTCGCCGGAATCCCGTATATCCTGCTGAACCCCTCGGCATCCCTGCCGTCCCACAGCTTCTGCACCTCGCCGTAAGTGGCGAGATCGCTCTTCATGAGAGAATAACTGCTTTCTGTACCGGTCACGATAAAGTTACCGGGAGACAGCCGCACTCTCACCCTGCCTGTTACCACCTGCTGAGAGGAATCTATCATCGCCTCGATATCCCTCATCACCGGATCGAAGTAGAGTCCCTCGTGAAGCATGTCCCCGTACACCTGTCCGAGGTGGTCTTTCCAGAACCTCTGCTGCTTGGAGAGCACGAGCTTCTCGAGCTCCCGGTGAGCTGCGATCAGGATGATGGGGCCAGGGGCTTCGAACACGATCCTGCCCTTTATACCGAGTATTGTATCACCGACATGAACTCCTCTCCCTATGCCGTAGCTGCCTACAGTGCTGTTGAGCTTTTTCACGGCGTCCACGCCTGAGAGCCGCTCACCATCGATTTCGACGGGAAGTCCCTCTTTGAAACTCAAGACTACTTCCCGCTGCGGGAGGTCGACAGACTCGACGCTTTTCGTGTGCTTGAACACTTTATCAGGAGGGAAATCCCACGAGTCATGGGTCTGCTTTCCCCCTATTGTGATCCCCCACAGGCCCTCGTTAATAGAGTAGTCCTTTACCTCGGCCTGTACATCGAACCCTTTCTCCCTCAGCCACCCTGTTTCCTCCTCCCTGGAGAGGCCGAGATCCCTGATCGGCGTGACGAGCTCCTTGTCGGGAGCGAGAACGCTGAAGGCGACGTCGAACCTGATCTGATCGTTCCCTGCGCCTGTGGACCCGTGGGCAACAGCATCCGCCCGCTCCTTTTTTGCGACCTTCGTAACTTCGATCGCCTGGGCGACCCTTTCAGCGCCCACTGAGAGGGGGTATACGTTTCCTCTCAGCGAGTTTCCCTTGATTATATAGGAAATAAACCGGTCGTATACAAACCGCGTACCGTCGATTGTGTGGTGCTTAGTAACCCCAAGACTCTTCGCCCTCTTTTCTATCTCGATAAGCCCCTCTTTGGTGAATCCACCCGTGTCGACAGTGACGGAGATCACGTCATAACCGAGCTCTTCGCGCAGGTAAACCGCACAGAAGGAAGTGTCAAGGCCACCTGAGAAAGCCAGTACAACTTTTTTCATAACAATCTCCGATTATTAATTTTCCGCCCAATGCCCCGAAATGAGCACCAAAAACAGAACCTTGTCATGAGAAAGCCCCGGCATAAGGCTGTCGCCTCAACGCTTCAGCCTCCCATGATATTGTGTGATTGCCCACACCAGTAAAATAGAATGATATTCCCACGTGCTGTGAAACTAATAAATTACTAGTACCCATCGATGTCAAGTGATTTTGGAGTTTCGACCGCTGTTAAGGATCTGCGCCAGGGCACGCTCCTGCAGTGTAACAATTTTCGTTTTATTACTGTAGTATTCAACATGCCCCTTTTTCGACCCTTTAGGCTTTTTTACATGCTTCACGAAAGTGTACACCACGGTTCCGCTTCCCGCGGACCTCAGCCTGCTGAAGTGAAGCGCGAGGAGGCAGGCGTCTCTTACGTCCTCCTCTGTAAACTCTCCTTTTTTTTCATATCGAAGAAGAACGTGGCTTCCGGACGCCCCTTCTGTGTGGAACCAGAGGTCGTTCCCTCTCGCGACTCTTCGAACGAGCTCGTCGTTCTCGTCGGCGTTTCTCCCGACGAGAAGGGTCTTTCCGGAAGCCGTTACGAAACGGAGAAATGGAGATCTCCTCTCGGTGGGGACTCCCTTTTGCAGGCCCTTTTTCGATAGCAGCCGCCGTACTTTCTGAGAGAACCCTCTTCTGATCATATCGATCTCAGGTGTCTCAAGGAGAATCGACGGAGGGCGCTGCAGCCCGATGATCTCTGTTTGGGAGATCCTCCGCTTCAGATCCTCTATACGTTCGAGCCTGCCTCTCTCGCCCTCGATCCGCTGTGCAGACCCGGCCTCCCTTCTCTTCATCTTACGGTAGCGCTCGAAGAGGATATTCATGTTCTGCACAGGCGTGAGTCTCGGGTCCAGGCTTATCTCCACGTCGTTTGCGTCAAAGTCATGGACGGTTACAGATGAGGCCCCTTTACGGACCCTGTCGAGGTTGTACTTCAGAAGCTCACCCCACCTCCTGTAACGCTCCTTCTGCTTCGCCTCGTCATCCTCCTCCCCGAGCTTTTTTAAAAGCCTCTCTGTCTTTTTCTCTTCCGTCCTCAGCAACTTTAAAAGCTCTCGGCTGAGGCGTTCGTTCCTCTCCTCGAAGAAATCACGGGCGAGCTCTCTGTTTACACAGAGCTCTCTGTTTACAGAGAAATCACCCTCATCCGCCGCATCCTGCACGGCCTCCTCTATCGTCTGCTGGCCCTTCGGCCTGCCATCCTGCAGCGAAACGATTACGTTTCTCTCACTATCCCTAAGGAGGATATCCGCAGTTGAAAAATCGACGAGAAGAGAGAAATCTTTCTCGTGGTGGACGGAAAAACAGACGCCCCAGTCGCGTAACCCGCGGCCGAAGCATGAGACACCGCATATCCTTCCCCTCGCTATATGCCGGTTCAAAAGATCCGTCCTGGGAGAGGAGTACAGATATTCCTTACATACCGGTTCGAAGAGGAGATGGAGACGCATCGAGCGCTTCATAACAGAAAGGACAAGAAGGTAACGCTTCTTTCTGCTGTATATCGAGACTAAGAGCGTGCCCTCGTCGAGGTTTCGGATCCTCTCCACCCTGCCGCCGAGAATCAGAGGAGTGAGCTCAGAAAGCGCCTGTTTAGTAAGATGTATTGTATCCATTGAAATAACTATTGACACCGACCTGGTATAATATAATAATAAACTTTTAAAAAAGGATGGTATTACGGTGCAAACCCGTTCTCCGTCCGTGGGCGTTACGGATACACATATCCACAGCAGTGCACACACACCGAACAATAGTAAGAAACAGATCGTTTACTGCAGCGGCGGCTTCAATGTTAGCCGGCACAATCGATAGCAACGTTTCACGGATGAGAAACGTAAAAAAGGAGGCAGTAAAGTGCGTGAAATTCTCAGGCATACGCCAGGAAGGATATTCATCGGGGTTCTTTTTCTCTCCGTAGTAGGAATGCTGTTCGTGACGAGGTACTTCACGCAGAAGATCCTCGTCTTTGGCTGGATGACCCTTCCCTTCTTCGCCGGGCTCGTCATGGTGGTTGTCTGGCTCATCGCCTACATGATCTACTTCTTCAAATACTGGCCCTACCGGTAGAGTTGTTAAAAGGAGGAAACGTTATGATAATTCTCATTCTGGTTCTGTTTGGACTTGCCATACTTGGAATGGCGGCATACGGTTACAAGGTATCGGCAAAGACAGCCGAAGATTACATGCTCGCAGGGAGAACGATCGGGGTCGTGGTAATGTTCTTCTTCGTGCTCTTTGCCGTTTCATCGTCGTGGACTTTCTACGGCTACCCCGGGTTCCTCTACCTGCACGGCCCCTCTTACATCTATTTTGTCTGGGGGTCTGTCGCTGGTTTCGCGGCCCTCTACATGTTTCTAGGACCGCGTCTCTGGGCCATCGCGAGGCTGAACCGCTTTCTTTCTCCGGTTGAAGTCCTGGCGGAGAGGTACGAATCGCCGTTCTTACGGGTTATTCTCTCACTCATGCTCCTCGTCTTTATCGTCCCTTATGTGGGGATACAGCCGCTTGGTGTGGGGCTCGGCTTCAAAGCGCTGACGGGGCTCCCTATCATAGTAGGGGCCGCCTATACTGTGGTCCTGCTCGTGATACTCGTAATACTCGGAGGGATGCGTATCGTTGCCTGGGTCAATATCTTTCTGGGAAGCGTCTACGCCTCGGCCCTCCTTGGTTCTCTCATCTGGGTTTTTAATCGGTTTATTCCCGGCGGGCTGAGAGAGGCCGCACAGATCCTTATGGTACAAAACCCTGAGATGCTGAGCGCCCCGGGACCATCAGGCTATTTCACACCTGTGATCGTCGGCGGCACGATGGTCGTCGGACTGATGGCGTTCAGCTGGCCGCATATCGTCATCGGTGTAATGACCGCCCGGGACAAGATGCTCTTTAAATGGTTCCCCATACTCATATTCATATTCGGAGGCGTATTCTTCTACACCCTCCCCTTTATCTGGGGCACTCTCGTGGCGCCGGTGGTCATGCCCGGTGTAACAGGAAAGGAGGCGGCCGATTCGATAGTCCAGACGATAATCACGAAACAGCTTCCAAACTGGTTCTCGATATACGTTCTCATGGGTGTGATAGCCGCAGCAATATCCACCGCTGCAGTACAGCTTCTGACTTCCAGCATTATCATTGCAAGAGATCTCATCCAGGGCTTTTTCAAACCCGATGCAGAAGATTTTCAGATAATCAAGTGGGCACGATGGTCCGTCGTCGGTATTGTTATTATCAGCCTCTTCGTATCTCTGAGATACACCAAGGCAATGGCCCTCTATCTCACGGAGGTCACAATACCGGGATTCGCCCAGTGGGGACCTGCCCTTGTAGGGGGGATACTCTGGAAACGGGGCACCAAGCAGGGCGCTATTGTTGGTACGTTAGCAGGGCTCATATACCTCATTGCAGGACTTATATACAAACCTCTCTTCGTCGGAATGCATCCTGTGATGCCCACGATAATTATTAATATGATTCTCTACATAGTTGTTAGTTTCTTAACTCAACGGCCTTCCGAGGAGATTCAGGCCAAGTTCTTCGATGAGGTTGACGAATTCCTGGAGGCAGGTTAAAAGATGGCAGATAAGTGGAGACTGATATACAACCCTGAAGGCGATGCGGCAGACATCCTCGCCTACCCTTCGGCGCTCGTCGAGGGAAGGCTCGCCGGAAAGTACCTGCTCTCAAGAGAGAAACTGCCCGATACCGTTGTCGTCCAGGGGGTAAAGAAAAAGGGAATCCTTGCGGGCGCGGACGTCCATGTGAACAAGGACTCCGCCAAACAGCACGATATCGACGTAGCCTCCTACCCGAGGAGCGGCAGAGGGGGAGCGAAGCAGGCGGAGACCGTCTCTTTAAAGGAGATCATTATAAAATCATCGAGCAAGTTCGATGCCTGCGAGGTGGACCTGGACGACACCGCGGTGCTTCTTTACACATCGGGCACGACAGGAAAGCCCAAGGGGGTAATGCTCACGCACAACAACCTCCTCGGAGAGTTCCAGTGGGTGGAGAACGTATTTCCTCTCTATCCCGAGGACATTATCGTGGGAGTACTCCCGCTCTATCATGTCTACGCAATGGCAGATGTGCTCGTGCCTTCCATATACTTCGGATGCTGTGTGAGCCTCATTCCGCAGTACAGCCCTACGGAGCTTCTGAAGAACGTAACAGAGGTAAAGGCGACCGTACTCATCGCCATACCTTCCATGTATATACATCTCCTCCAGATCAGCAGGTCGAGAAAGACGACCATTCCCAAGTCGTTGCGAAGCTGTATCTCCGGAGGTGCCCCCCTTCCTCTGAAGGTGATAAAGGAGTTCGAGGAGGTCTTTCAGACTCAACTGGTCGAGGGATACGGCCTTACAGAAACCACATCTGCAGTGTGTGTAAACACCACCGGCGAGGGCTATAGACCGGGCTCTATCGGTATCCCGTCTTCATTCGCTGAGATCAAGATATACGACGACGATGGCAGGGAGTTGCCGACCGGTGAGACCGGCGAAATTGTCATAAAGGGA
>Ga0307380_10001448_pt1 | contig 34817 bp, 75 predicted proteins | sample UN3MG_FD_202239 | JGI IMG/M metagenome (GOLD analysis project Ga0307380, IMG submission 202239) | Soil microbial communities from Risofladan, Vaasa, Finland - UN-3 | ecosystem: Environmental > Terrestrial > Soil > Coastal area > Acid sulfate soil | place: Finland: Risofladan, Vaasa | collected...
CACAGCTTCCTTAATATATCTGAAGTACCGTATCACGTACTCAAAAAATTAATGTCGTTATGATGAACTGGAAACTTCAGAGATTATTGACTGGTGAGACGTTCTTTACAAGTGAGAAAGGTAACTCAATGTCACCAATTATTAAGTCAGGTCAAGTCCATCGACTTGCACCTGTTGAACTAAAGGATTGTGAAGTTGGGAATATCGTCTTCTGCAAAGTTAAGGGGAATTTTTACACCCATCTTGTTAAAGGAAAGAGTGAGAGAGGATTACTTATTGGCAACAACAAGGGTGGAATTAACGGCTGGACGAAACAAGTTTATGGAAAAGTAATGGAGATATTATGAAAAAGAAACACAGAGATATAGTAGTTGATGGTGTCAAATATGGTTGGATTGCCATGTATGGTAATGTTAGGATATTTGAAAATAAGGTAGTTATTGGGACTTACACCATCCCTGAACGTCTTGACATCACACCGGGTATTGTTGCTGGTCTGATTAAAGACCCCGTACTTACAATGAAGTGGGTGAATGCCGAGTCATGTCCGTTCTGTGGGAAAGCTGTTGTGCCTTCACAAAAAACCGATTATTTTCTTGTTATACATGAGGATGATTGTTGGTTATGCACTGGAACAGAACCCATGACTTCATTACATAAAAGTGAACTTAATTCTTGGAACAAAAGACATTGATATGATAAAAGCAGGAGACATATTACACGTCAGATGTGAAATCATTTCCATTGGAGGTCTTATCCTCATGGAAGAAGGTGATAAGGTAACTGTCCGCAAGGTAGAAATCGAAGAAGGTCACTATTCCAGACTATGCCCTGACATCTGGTATCCACCAAAAATTACAGGATTTCTATTGGAAGACCGTCAAGGTGTGTGGTTACCCATCGCATTCTATGAGTGCCTTATTGGTGAACAAGTCAAAAAGGTGAACATAAAAAAACGTAAATCAAATAAAAAGAAATTTAAGTCGGGGAAGATATGCAACACCGTTAAAGGTGTGATTGACCATCCCGTGCTTGGCATCCCAGCATTTGTCTTTGAAGAAGATGAGAGCTACGTGGAGTGCCGTAGATGTGAACTCGCATTACCAAAATTAGACAACTATTAATTAAAATGGAAAAGGAATTACACCTCGATTTTTGTGAGGTATGTTTTCAAATGACAAATCACCTTGATGATGAATGTCAGAAATGCAAAGCCAGAGAAAATAAAACCAGTCGATACGAAGAAGATGATATCGATGATTATAAAATAAAAAAATGAAAAACTTAGCAGGAGTTAAAGAAGCCGACCAGACCATCAAGGAAGAATTGTATCTGGCGGGAATCGAAGCCGTTCCAATGGAAGCCAAGGGTGAAGTCCCTTATACCATTGAAGGTAAAATCGGAAACTGGAGACTTCGCAGAGCGTGGTACTATTGGATTGCAACTACGGAACTCCGTACTGATGGTCTGCCGTTAAATCATGCAGTGGCACTCCACATCAAACCCAATCCAATTGATTTCAAGAAAATCATGGGAACAAGTATCAGGAGTGGTGGTGATGCTGGATGTTCAAGTCCAGAAGATTACACCTCACAACCAGTGTATGATGATGAGCTTGATGAAAAGCTCATGGCGTTGGGTTATAAGAAAGAGTATTCAAACATACTGAAGAAAGATTATATCCCAATTAGTGTGGGTGAAGTCGCAAGACTCTGTACCGAAGGTAAACTCGATGTACAGCGTTACGTGGATTGTTATCACATCGATGACCAAATAGGTCTGAACGAATTTAAAAAATACCTGAGAGATTATAATTTAACTGAAGTATAATGAAAGAACGACAAGAACTCTGGTGTCATGATTGTCAGCAATACGTTCAATTTGATATTGACGTTAGTCTGAATGGCAACCATGTCATCGTGTGTCCAAATTGCAAGCACGAACACTGCCGAGTGGTTGAGAACGGCAAAGTGACTGCTATCCGTTGGGATAGTCGAAATGCTGGTGGATGGACAGGGAACACATATATGACAACCGGGGCAACATCCACAAATTCCAGTACCTATACCACATACAGAGCCAACACCATGACAGATAGTAGTGCAAGCAGCGCAATTACTTATGGTGCTTGGATGAATTTAACCAGTGCTAGTTAGGAATTGTAACAAAACATATTTAATTTCGTATAATAAATTATGAAATACAGCACAGAAATAGAATTTGAAAACGTGGTTCAAGCCGACCCTACGTTAAAGTTTTTCTTAAGAGAAGCAACAATGGATTTCGATAAACTCGAACACCAAGCCAATGTAATGGGTTCGGTAATCGTGATTGCAATTAATAAGTGGATTGAATTAAAATATAGATAATGACAAGAGACGAAGCATTACAAGCCATGATTGATGGTGAGAAAGTAACTCACAGATTCTTTAGTGATGATGAATTTATCTTCATGAAGGGACAGAATATCTTCACCGAAGACGGAGTTAATTGTGGAGCATCATATCAGGAATTCTGGGTGGATAAAGGTGGTAGACTTGGTACTGAAGCATGGCTTAGTGATTGGGAAATATTTGAATAATAATGGAAACACAATTCGAAAAAACGGCAGTATTAAATGGTGACCATTACCGACACTTTGGTATTCATCCAAAGACCGCATCGCTATATGGTGATAAGGTTGAAGATATTGTTGTGGTTGTAATGAAGATAAGTGAAGACCAGAGCATTCCAGAACCTAATAATAATGTTGAAAAAGTAGATTATTGGGTATGGTATGACGAAGATACTATAGTCAGTAACTGTGGATTTAGTAACATGTTATTTGCACAAAGATTTTTACTCAACATGTGTTTTCCCGCAGGAATAAGAGGGTGTGAAGAAGCTGGTCGGGGTAAAGCATATCGTGTTGAAATCGTTGAAATAAAGGACTATAAATTAGAATAATTATGAAAATATTAGCGGACGGCACTCAGGTAAGTTCAAGAAGTTATTATTTCCTGTTGGATTTCAATGACCGAAACAATTGGAAACCCATGAGTGATTTGTGGGGTATTATGAAACTTCATGAATTAAACAAGCAACAATACATCTACCTGTTCAAACATGCCGTTGCTGCTGAACTTAAAGCGTTGGGTGATGGAGAGTAAGAATAGGAAATTTGTGGTTGTCACGGCAACCGATGTGAATAAGAAACAATTCACTAAAATCACTGAAGTCAGTGAGGAAAGACTTGCTGAGATAAACAGTGTTGCGGTTCAATTGAAAAAGAACGATAATAAATACGATAGTCTGGGAGAAAATGCTGATGTTATCATGAATTGCCTTCCAGTAAGTTATGTGAAGTTACACACCATTGATGAAATCAAAATCCTTGCAGTCATTGGTGAGATAAAGTTATTGTAAGAAGATAATCATGAACTTAGACACAGGAGCATTCGTATTTAAGGTATTGGTTGCAATAGTTCTTATTGCCGGAATACTAAAGGTATTACTTAAACCAGTAATCGAAAGGAGACGAAGAAAACGTTTCGATAAAAAAGTGGTTGAATTTTACAAGAGTGGTGAAAATTGGAAATGATGAAAATAATTAAACAAACTCAATATCTGGTTTTTGAAGAGTATGAGACTAAGACCAAGACAAGGGTAATTGGTGTCATTAACATTAATAGTAATGAAGTCATTGGTGTTATTAAGTGGTATGCGAGTTGGCGACAGTATTGTTTCTTCCCAGAATTCGATACGGTTTGGAACATAACCTGCCTGAATGATGTCAACGAAGTCATTCAGAAATTAATGAAGGACAGAAAAATCGAGAAGAAATAAAAATCTCTTGCGTTTCTTAGTTCTATTCTATATCTTTGGGTAAAATAATTTTATTCAAAGAAAAAAATAAATGGACGAAGAATTAAAAGAATCTTGTTGCGATAAAGGACCAGAACCCGATGGCTGTAATTGTGTTAACCAACCAGACTGTGGTAATAATATAAACGTAACTACTTCCACTGGATTATATTACAGTGATGGTAGTACTGACCCTCTTGTTGGTGGAGGCGGTGGAAGTTTTAATGTATATGCATCTGTCCCAAAACCAAAAATAAAAGACGTTGTTATTAAACAAATGGACCACGGATTTTTAGTTAAAATCGGTTGCCAGACTCTGTGCATCGAATCACCAAAGACACTACTCAAAGCATTGAAGAAATATTTAAAAGACCCTGATGGTGTTGAACAGCAACACAACCAAGGCGATTTCATTGATACTCTTAAGTAATGAGAATCAAGACAAAGAATAGACGTGACCCTGAATTTCGAGAAGAATACTTGAAACAGGGTCACGTTGTTCATGACAGTGAATTTGGAAACATCATACACGTTAGTTCATCTCACTGTATTGCTCCTGATGGTACACACATCTACGAATTTTAAATAACCTGTAAGTATTTATGTGAAACATCGATTTGATGGACATAAAGAAAATCATTCAGGAAGAAATCATGACCACTGTTGCCAACTATCCACAGTTCGGTGACAGATTAAATTCAATAAGCGAAGTTGGTGAAGGTACTGCTGGTGCATATTCATTCAAATTCGATAATACCAGCTTTAACGAAGTCCACTATTATTTCAACACAGAAATGTATGAATATGACGTTATCATAAATCAGGTGGACCCACATGCCGGGGTTTGGGATATGCAATTCGGTCCTATTGGTGGTACGACCAAAGATATCACCAATGAAGGTAAGCATCTGAAAATCATGGCAACACTAATACAGATTGTCAATGACTTCATCGATAATTTAAAACCAAATATTCTAAGATTCAAACCTGAAAAAGAAGATGATGATGATAATCGTAGATTTAAGTTCTACATGGCATTTATAACAAGAAACATGAGAAAAGATTACTTCGTTCATGAATACGGTGACTATATTATTATCGAAAGAAAAATAAAGATAAAATCAAACATACCAAAAATCTAATATCATGTCTACTAAAGAAAAAGAAGAAATCAGAGCGGAACTGGAGAAATATAAATTGCCTTGGATTACCAAAATCTGGAAGAAATACTTTGTGCCTGTTCTACGTTACAGTTTTTTACCAGTAGCAGTATTATTGGTGATATTTGGTGCTATCTATAACGGTAGTACTGTTGGTGTGAACGACTGGATGTGGACGTTTGATAAAGTCGTGGCGTTTTCATACATCTTTGGTTTTGGATTGTTTGGTGTCGTTTCAAAAACATTCGAGCGCATCACAGCAAACAAGCTGAGAAGTAAATTAGGTCTAAGCCACATGGAATTCAAAATTCTTATTGAAGCCTATGGAATAACTGGCATGTAATTGTATTTATATTAAAACCTAATATGGATATTAAGAAAATCATAAATGAAGAGGTTAATGAGTGGCTGGATGAAGCACTCAATTTAAGTAGAGTACCATTTCCATTCAGGAAAGTAAGTAACACTAGATATGTATTCGATGTTAATATCCCCGAAAAAAATTATAATGTGACCTATGACGTAACTTTTGGACGAGTTGGAAACGAGGATGAGGTGGGTTATAGTATTGCATTTGGGGATGGTGGTTATGGTGATACTGGTCTTGGTGAACCACTGAGAATTATGGCAACAGTAAGTAATATTGTTAAAGATTTTATTCGTGAGAATGACCCAGATATTCTAAACTTCTCCCCCACTAGAACTGGTAGTGACAATAGAAGAAATACTAACAGAAGACTAGATATGTATCATTATTTCGTTAAACAAGGTGCTGGTGATGAATATGATGGATTTATTGTTGGAAACAAAGACATGATGACTGTTGAAAAACGCAACCCTAGTTTCGAACTTGAAAACGGGGTTCAAGACCCAGAAACAATTCAAAATATTATAAAAGACCTCAGTCTTTATGGTGGACGTTATGAAACCGATGATGTGCCACGTAATGACCCTAATTATAGGGTATATAGTGTTGGAGGTTGGGGTGGTCTTACGATGCAAGACGGTAGTGGAAGACAAAAGAGAACCATTAGTGCCAGAAAATTTGTTGATTGGTTGCTTAGTGATGATGTTGCTTATGTTCAGGGTCGTAATGAACCAATAAAATATAATGAACCGGAACCTACCAATCAACCCGTTGATGCTCCAATTCGTAGAGTAGGTGGAAGAAGCCAAGCTGGGGTGGCGCAACTTGGTACGTTCCAACACTTCTTAAATAATAATATCTATGGTTTTGATAACTATCAAGAACTCCAACCATTTTTCGATAATCACAAAACCCTTGCTGACTTCAACGAACTCAAAACCAAAACCGAACGTCAGATGTGGACTGCCGATGACGCTGAAAAAGATAGACTTCAGGGAATTGTTGATGCTGTCGATAAACTAAGACGAGAGTATGACCAATACGAAAGAAACTTCAGTACACGTGACACACTCAATGAAATCGAGAGTCAATTAATGGAACTTATTAAATAATTACTTATTTTTGTAACAAAATTTTCTTATCTTCGTATAATAAATAATTACGGGATGTTCCCCCAAGGGCGAGAGAGGCAGAAAATGATACCCTTGCTGTTGAAAGACACTAACGAAAAAACATCCCTTTGTTCTTTGAAAGATTAACAGTCAGTTGTAAACCCCACATCGTGGTTGAAAGATAAGCTAACCACTCGTAGGTAATTATTGGGAACAAAGGATTACTTACTGAGATGCCGAAATATAGACTTTATGATGTAATGCATGGATTCAGACCAGATAGACTTGCACTGAGGGGAGCAACCCACCGCCTATGGTTAAGCGGTAAAGACTGTTTTTAAAATATTGATGATAAGAAAACCAACCGTTAATTTCGTCTCGTAAGAGCAGGAGAAACGTAAGGTGTGATGGTGCAAGAATCGTAGCATTAGTGAGTCCTTAATTGGGCACAGCAGATGTCGGGGGTAACGTCCCACTCACACAACATGCAACTCTGACGGCAATGGTTAGACAGAGGGCGTTCATCCGTCCACGATGAACTGTCTAAGAACCCGATTGGGAGAAATAAAAACATTTTGTTCGGCTAATAACCTGCGGTGTATAATAAAAACTTCGAATCGGGTTTTCTTTTTGTTAGAAATTTATACTATTTTTCTGACAAAAAATGTAACCTTTTTAATTATTATTCGTATAATCAATAAAACCGAAACGATGAAACAAAATTACGATGATGTTTTTGAAGAGATTCTTACCGTAGTTAGTAACGGTAATACCGCATTGAAAGTGATGGAAGTTCTGAAAGAACGAGGTATAGTTGAAGGCGAACCCACAAAATCCATCGAATGGATTTTCAATTTCAATAATGGTGGTTGGAATACTGTCATGGCTGTTGGTCTGGCAGAAGCGCAGCTAAGAGTTATGGAAGAATATTCTTCACTTAACCCCAATCTAGCGAGTTTGCGTCCAAGTACTGAACCCGATTATCAAGCACACCTAAGAAATTTCGATTAATTGTAACAATTTCCACTGGTTTTCGTATAAGCCATTATGAAATTAACAAACATAAAACCAGTCGGTAGGTATCGTAACACCGAGACCAATAAGGAGTATAATGTAAAAAAAGGTAAACAAAAAGATAGAAGTGTCGATATTTTGTTTTATCTTTACCGAGGAAAACGTATTATTATATCAGACATGGACTTCTATAGTCCCAAATATGTGAAGGTATGAGCGCAGAACAACAAGTGGAAAAAGAAATCAGAGAAGCAATCATCTTTCTCAGGGAGCATAATCACACGATTCCAAGCGAGACCATTGAGTTTATGAAAGCAGCCAGTTTGGAAAAACTCAGATACCCCAATGAGGAAATCAAAACCTATTTAATTGACCATTGGGATAGGAAGGGTAAGACTGGTACAACAACAATTGTTACGCTTAATGCAACCCAAGCTAAAATAATTTTTGAATACTTATATCCCGATTACGGATATGATGAACCCTATATTTAGAAGCTATGATTTACACATTCAATATCTCAGTAATAACCGATAGGCTCTTGAACAACGATGAGAAGAGCGAAGTAATGGAAGCCATCAAATCGCAAACCGGAAGGATTCGAAAAGCTGGTGGTTATCTTCTCCATGACTCCGAGATACAAGTTACTAGAGAAGTAACTCTGGAAGACATAGGTGAAGCCATTGGTGTACCAATACCGACTATAAACTATCCTCAAACCAGAGAAAATTGCTATCACTTTGATGAGGCACAGGGGAGACATAAGTGTATTAATCCAATACTCCGCACAACCAGATGCATGGGTGTATGTGCTTCATATAAAGACAAAACAAATAATAATGGCTACGAAAAGTAAATAATTTTAATTAAAAACAAATATTATGAAAAAAATCAAAGTATTATTCGGAATTTGCCTCATCTTGATTATGGGCGCAGTTATTATTCAATCTTGTGAAGAGGAAGAAGAACCCGCACAAACTCTCTCAGCATTCGTTATTGGTGATTGGAAATCCCAAGATTTGTTATTGGGTGATACCGAAGCACATTTTCTTGCCGATATCGAACCCAACCAATACACCTTAACTCTTGTGGTGGGTGAAGAATCTACTGAATTACAACCAGAAGGATATGTTGTGGATAACGATGCTAACACCATTACAATTGACAAACCACAATTACCCGGTGATGAACCATCTGATGAAAAGATTCCGTTTAATGTCACATGGGTTGAAGGTGGTAATACAATGACATGGCTACCCATTGACCCTCTGGAAAATGATGCGCCAACAATTATTTGGACACGATAATTTAAAAACTTTTAGTTATGGAAGGATGGAGCGTAGTAGTAGTATTGGCAATAATTGGATTTCTTGTTCCAGCATTTATTAATATCCGCTCACTTGTTAGGAAATGGAGAGCAGGTGGTAAATGGTATGATATGTTGTTTGGAATCCTTGTTTGGTGTGCAGCACTTGCTGCATTAACTGCCTTATTCATTAAAACCATATCGTAATTATGGAATGTAAATGGATAAAAATTCATAGAGTGAAATAATGGAAGGGAATAAGGTATATCGACACGAGCAGAACCCGGAGGAAAAACGTTTCCATGACGAGTTCATTAGAATTCATGGACATGATAACACTTTAAGTGCAATTGTTTTTGCACCTGCCGAGGGTGGACTCAGACCGAGTGAATACCTCACTGAAAGAGAAGAGAAAATCCTTCTCAGTGCTATGCAGTGGCTTGGTAGTCCCTTGGGTCAGAGTTTCCTAAGAGAAATGGGTTACGAAAAGAAACCTGAGAAATTCATGACCGACAACAACAGAAGCTACGTGGCGAAACGCTGTCGCAACACTACTGGCTGGAAATATAGGGGGGAAGTATTTCAGGATAAAATTATTGAGATGGAGTGTAAGAGAATTGGTTTTACTAAGGAAGAGTTCTTCGCTGCTGATGGTAAGTTCTTAAATAAAATCCTTAAGAAATGAAACAGGTAAGTTATAGTGTAGAAAAGTGCTTGAAAGCCAATGTGACTGTGCCGGGATTTAATGACCTCAGTGTCTTCCTTGCTGAATTACTGGAACTAGATAAGACTGCCAGTAAACAAACCCATTACGAGAAACTAGATGACTGGCTTGTACCCGTTTATAAACTGGTTCGTCAACGTCTTAAGAATTTTGGTTTTATAAATGGTGGAGCAGCACATGGGATTAAACAACCCACCGATGCCGACTTCTGGTTCTTGGTTTATGGTGTGGTAAATAATGTATGCTACAGTCCAAACCTTGAAACACAGGTGTCCCATCATCACAGTAGTGCATGGGAACGTAGTCAGGCACTCATTAAAGACATCCAAGACATCATTGAATTCAAATCAAGTGTAACAATAATGAAATAACATGATAAAATTAATTCATTTTTTAGGAGATGTAATCTTGTGGCTTGCCACATTTGTTAAGATGTTGCAAAACCTCTTGAAATTCTTTTTCCTTTTCACAATCGTATTGGGTATTTTAATGTTTACTATGTTGGCTACGTTTGAAGCACTACATTTCATACGACCATTGGAAAATGCCAGTGGTTATGGAATACCACTTGATATATTCGGTAGAGACCTGTGGGCATGGGTGGTCGCAATTCTTGGTTGGACCACTATGTTATATGGAATCAAGAAAATGTTTGATGGGGATAAAGAATACTACAAAAAACTCGAAGAAGAATCAGTAACGAGAAAATCTAACACTTGGGTGGAGTAATGGAAATCAGGCAACAGGAATATGAGATACAGATTGACCGGAAACCTTCTGGGGTCGTGCTTCGAGTTAACGATGAAAGAGGGTGTATACTGAGAATCTGTAAGATACCACCTGAACTGGTCTACGATGATGATGGAGAGGTGAAAGATTTTATTGATATAGAATACCCAAAAACGAAATCATGAAAATCACGGAAATAAATGAAATATTAGCTGAGATAAAATCTCTAAAATATAAACTCACAAAGGCACAGGATTTTAATAATGCTGCACTCATGAGAGATATGGAAAAACAATATCTTGACAAGGAATTTATTGATAGACAAATAACTTACGACTGATATGCGTTGGGAGAAAAGAACACCAAAACCCAAGAAGAAACGATGTGTTGGGGAAGAAAGAACTCAATACTGTTTCGCAGTTCTACCAGTACTAATTGGTGGTATGTGGGTATGGTTGGAACGATTTAAGAGTATTGATGTCTGGTTGGAAGATGACCCGAATAGAATTGTCTCTCGATGTAGTTGGCATCATGCTCGTAGGGAAACAATAAATTATGTATAGATGATAAAACAAATAATTAAAATATTAACTTTAAAATAAAAACAAATGATTGATTTTTTAAGACTAATTACGGGATATCTATATGTGTTTATCCCTATTATCATCGTTCTTTTTGTGGTTTACAAAATAGTGATGAGAAATCTTCCTGAATACAAACAAACAATTAAAACCACCTACAGGTATGTGATGTTGTTTGTATGCGCTCTGTTTGCATTGGCTGTTATCAGAATGGCAGTAATCAATGAAATTCCTGAAAACAGCTTGGATAAATCAATAAAAAGCGAACGTTCCAATTATTCGGTGGAACAAGCAAAGAAGGACACAACAAGTATTGAATAACATTTAAAACAATTTATTAACTTTAAACAAATTAAGATGAAAAAGATTTTATTTTTATTAGCAATTGTAGCATTGGTCTTCACCAGTTGTCAAACCATTATCCCTGTGCCTCCGGGTTTTCAGGCAAAAGTACTAACCCCATCGGGTTTTGAGGATGATGTCAGGGGTCCGGGTCAGGTCGATATTGGTAAACAAACGGCACAAGGTGTTGGAAACCAATTGGTTCTACTTGAGTCAACTGCCATGACAGTTAAGGAACCCTTCACTCAAAAACTCAACACAGAAACCAGTGAAAAAGAAGACCATCGTTTAAGGACTGCTGATGGAACCCCACTCAATGGCGATATTTATGTCCAGATTGGAGTGCCTACAGATAGGTCGGTATTGGATGATGTGTTTACTTCCATTACTCCGAGGCAAACAGATAATGATAGAGTGTATGAGGTTTCTATTGTTAAAATTTATGAACAGTATGCGCAGATGACTGTCCGAGGTAAAGTCAGGGAGATTTTTTCCACTTATCAAACAACCGATGAGGTAATGGCTAACATCGCAAAAATAAACGGTGAAATTACATTGGCTTCACATGAAATATTTAAGAATTCTGGAGCACCCGTTCTGCTTATGAGTGTATCGATTTCCAATATCAAGGAAGATGATGAAATTCTTAGAAGTAAAAACGACCTGATTGCAGCAACCAATGAGGCTCAGTCAATTGCCTTGAAAGGTGCAGCAATGAAAAAGAACCCCGATTATCTTAAACTAAGAGAATTGGAGGTAATTGAAAAATTTGCTGAGACTTCAGGGAATACGTTAATACTCACTATGGGTGGCGACCAACCAATTAAAACAGTTCCAATACGATAACCAGTAGTGTATAGACGAGTCAAAATAACGGACTATGGAAAGCGATACCAGAATTTGTGTCGCTTTCCATATCATAACCACCCCAAAGGATGTCCTAACTATGGTAAGCGCAAAGACTGTCCACCATGTGAGAGAGTCGATGAGTTATTTGACCTCACTATGCCGATGTGGGTAATATATACTGAGTTTGCCGTAGGCGCATTTGCAGAGCGTATGCGAGTTAATCACCCAGAGTGGGCACATACGCCACGGCAGTGGTATAACTGCATCAGATGGCAGGGAACGGCTCGAAAACAACATAAAGCAGATGTTTTGGAGTTCCAAGAAATTTTCCCTACCTTGCATGTCGATACAAACCCGGAAGCTCTGGGAATAAATGTAACTGAAATGATGAGACAAGTGGCAATTGATTTGGAATGGAACTACCACGAAGACCACGACCCCAATAGAAAAACATATAGGGTCAGCATTGCTGGCACTCTTAATTAAAAACTATGTGGTGGAAAAAGAAAATAAAGGAGGTTAGAATTAAACCGACACTACATGAAGAATGTAAACCACCTTTTGTGGTTAATGGTGAAACCCATTATAGTTTCATGTGTTGCGTTGGAAACGGCACGGAGTTTCCTTATTATACTTTTGTGTATGCAAGGGATAAAGAAGATGCAAAAATTAAATTAGATGAACAGTATTCATATTTTGATATTAAATATTTAGTACATGAAAAAGATAAAGATTAAACCACTGTGGATACCCGGTATAGGACTTCTTGTTGTACCATACGGATTATTGTATGTACCTAAAAAATAAACGTTATGAAAATGACCGTCATAGAGGTTGTTATCGATGACATAGTTGTCGATAACAAATACTACAGCTTCCAGTATGTCGTTAAAGTCAATGGTATTGAACGAGGCAGTGGTGAGTACCAGAACGACCATGCATGGGGCGATGACCACAAGGGATTCATCGCCATGCTGGAAGCCGGGGAAGCAGTTAAATCCGCAATAGATGAAGTGTTATAAACTTATTACGGGAAAGCCGAAAACCGAATAGAGTAGGCAATACAATAAAAGTTTAATCAAAATGAAAACAGAAAAAGCGGTAGAGATACCAAAATTGAAGATTGATGTGGCAGAATTTGAAATCGTTGGTACGAGTTCATTAATTGTTCACAGATTTGGTGAGAAAGCAATCAAAATGATTGCTGACAAACAAACAAAAAAGTCCAAAGAACGTCCTGAGAGAAATCCTGAAGGTGAAATGAAGGAATGTCTCTACATGTTCAGTGATGGTACTCGCACAGGATTCCCGGCAGTTGGTTTTAAAGCTGCCATGATTCGTGCTGGTAAAATGTTGGAGTACGTCATGAAAGACCTACAACAAATCATCTTTGTGATGCCTGACGAGGGTGACCTTGTGGAAATCCTTGGAGAATATGATTTGCGTACTGACATGGTTCGTGTTGGTATGGGTAGTGCTGACATCAGGTATCGTCCTGAGTACAAAACATGGCGTGCCAAACTCAGGTTGAAATATAATAGCTCACAAATCAGTGCCGAGCAAATCGCTCAGTTGATTGACGCTGCTGGTTTCGGTTGCGGTATTGGTGAGTGGCGACCAGAGAAGTCCAAGACAGGTAACTACGGTACTTGGAAATTGGCATAATATTTCATATATTTGGGGGTGTCTTCGGACATCCCTTTTTTGTATATGGCGAGGTGCGGTATGTTATGGTTGGGTTCGTTAGGGTGTGATAAGGTATGGCAGGTCTGGTGAGGTCTGGTGAGGTGTGGCAAGGACAGGTATGGTTTGGTCTGGTGAGTTATGGCAGGTACGGTGGGGTGCGGTCAGGTCTGGTCTGGTTAGTCATGGTTAGGTTAGGTTAGGCAGGTAAGGTACGGTCTGTTGGGGTAGGGTCGGGTGTGGCTGGGTGAGTTATGGCAGGTCTGGTGGGGTGAGTTGCGGTTAGGCGAGGTTAGGTCTGGTATGGTAAGTTATGGCAGGTACGGTAAGGTGAGGTCTGGTCTAGTGAGGTAAGGTGGGGTGTGGCGGTGTTTGGTATGTTTCGGCAGGTGTGATTAGGTAACGTATGGCAGGTATGGTCTGGTTAGGTTAGGTGTGATGTGGTCTGGTGAGGTATGGTACTGTATGGCAGGTGAGGTGGGGTACGGACGGGTAAGGTACGGTATGGTCAGGTTAGTTCTGGTAAGTTATGGCAGGTATGGTTAGGTTGGATGAGGTTTGGTATCGTGTGGTTCGGTTCGTTATGGCAGGTAAGGTCAGGTGAGGCGAGGTATGGTGGGGTGAGATGTGTTTAGGTCTGGTAAGTTATGGTAAGGCTGGTTAAATGTGGTTAGGTTGGATGTGGTTTGGCAGTTAGGGTAAGGTAAGGCACGGTGTGGTATGGTAAGGTGTGATAAGGTCGGGTATGGTGGGGTAAGGCAGGTAAGGTTTTTATTTAATTAACATATTTTATTATGAAAAACAAAATTTTTAGTTTTAAGGAAGTGGGCTTCAAATTCAATGTTGATGCTCAAATTGCTGGTGAAGCGATTGAAACAATTCAAGGACAAAATGGTGGTAAATGTAAACCAGAAGATGTTGTGGCTACCGCACAAGATGTGGGCAATCCCCTTCATTCAGTATTTTGCTGGAATGATGCCGAGGAAGCACACAAACATCGATTACATATTGCCAGATTACTCATTGGAAGTATTGTGGTGACATATAAACATCATGAGGAAGTCCGAGCAAACTACAGCGTTAAGTTCATCGATTCAATCGATAAGGAAAATCGTGCTTATATTGGTGTGGAAGAGGCGGTTAAACCCGACTACGAATTACAGTTCAGGCAAGAAGCATGTAATCATCTCAAAGTGTTTATTAAAAGGTATCAGTCATTTGATTACCTACAAACAGAAGTACAACAAGTACAGTTGGTTGTAGATAAAATGCAAACCCAAATAGATGCGCTTGAAAAAGCTGAAGCCGTAACAGCATAATTTGTAACAATTTCCGGGGTCAAATTGAAGCACTGGAATGGGTGTTGAAATAAAACTATATCGTTACGCTTGGAAGAATAACGAAAAGAGAGTAAAGCTACACAATAGAATGTGTAGGGTTGTTGTGTGGGGAAGAATGTCAGTACTATTGGAATTCGTTGATAACCGGGAAAGAGTGGTAAGCAGCAGAAACGCAATAAGACTGAAATCATGATAGGGAAATGTAATTGTGGGAAGCGTGCAACCAGCACATGGATTATCAAGGACAAGAAGTCTGCACGTGAAATCCCGTGGTGCGATGACTGTAAACCCGAAAGAAGTACCGACACAATATATGAGATTTAGTGTAACCTTTTTTATTCTTTTTCGTATAATATATTATGAAGAAGCACCCTCATAATTGTGCAAGAAATTGCTGGCGCAGTGATTTGTGTCAGGATTGTGAGTTCTATAAACCCGTTGACGAAGCCAATAATGAAATAGAACTCGCAAGACAAATGTTTAATAGATTGAAATTAAAATTATCATGACAGAAAGCCGGGACAAACGCTATGATGACTGTTTCGCATTGGAGATGACCTTCGATGGTGACTGTTTCTACGGTATGCATGATTACAACAAGGACTTTAACGTTCACTGGACAGAAGTCGCTACCGATGATGACAGGACGTGGAAACAGAAGATAGCTTATATGACTGAAGAACTTAAAAAGCGTAAAACTAATCAAGATGAAAAAACCGACAAAGGTACTGTGTAAGCGTTCATTAATAATCGGTGATGATTATTATTGGGATGAAAGCGTAGAGCCAGCAGTCCGGGTTCCACGTGATAACAGGATGCATGTTGCTGGTGATTGGTATGACGTTGTTTATAATAAACATGACTTAGATAATACGTTCAGCATAATTGATAATCAAGGTCACCTTCATTTACATTATATGTATGGAGAGGAAAACGATGATAATTATAATTTACCCAGAACCTATGCCAAATGGTTTTATACTCCAAGTCAATTGGAGAAAAAGCGATTGAGAAATGAAAAAGAAATATAGAGATATCGTAGTTAACGATGTGAAGTATGGTTACGTAGTTATAGGTGGTGGTAAGGAAAGGTATGTCACGATTTACCGGGACAAGAAACCCATATATGGAACCACATGGAGGGTTTCAAAAGTGACTCCCCAAGATATCGCAGATACAATTACCAAAATGAAACTATAAGGAGGTAAGTGATGGACCACACCGACCCCAGATACCAGCGTTGGATTGAGTACCGGAACCGAATGAAGTCCGAACCAATGACCAACACACAATACAGATTTGCAATGTGGTTGTTTGAGAATGGAGATGATATCGTGGCGTTGGGAAACCTTACTGATATATTTGAAAGTGTGAGATACTTCCTGAAGGAAGATAACAAGGAGAACCCTCCAACGTTCTAAATGGACATTAGAACCCCTGAACATTCTATCTGGACATTAATCGGGACATTATGTCCAGATTAACTTGGACATTAACTTGGACACCGTGTCCAAGTACATTCATCAAGGACATTATCATGGACAAATTGTCCTTGATGGTTAATTATTATTGTGTTGTTGTATTTAAACGGACAATAACTTAATAAAAATTATCCGTGAATTATACATTAACTGCAAACCCACGGATAATAAATGTCAGTGGACATTACACTATAAAAAGAACGTAAGCCAGCCAGCCGAAGAACAACGTAAACCAAGGCGTTGCGAACAACAACCAACTATTGTCATCCCGGTATTGTTTCTTAATGGTAGATGCTGTGTGATTTTTGAACAATCCAATTACAAACATCAGTCCGAGTGCCTGTATAAAGGTCAATGCCGGGACCGCTACAAATACCGGGAGGACAAACCATCCCCAGAACTTGAACAATACCCATCCCCATGCCAATGTGTCATAGAGGAAAATACCTGCGATAATCGCTACAACAATAATAAATCCAATCATGATTTTTGTTTTTAATTAATATTAAATCTTCCAGTTTGGTGGATGCTTGCTATGAATTATTTGGTACAATTCATCCAGTTCATCCAGTATTTTAAAACAGCGATTCTTTAAAAGGTTGTAAGGGTGATGAATCCCTTGGTAATGTTCCTGCCACAATGCCTTCCCTAGCTGTGGTGCGTGAAGAAATTTCATCTTATAAAGTTCTTCTATCTCATCTTCGATTGCGAAAGCGAACATTGATAGTCTTCCTATGTAATCTAGCACCTTTATTGTGTCCTCGTACAACATGATAAACTGCGCATCGCTTAACGTCTTCTTCCTGTTGTGCTTGTTGAAGCTAAATTTTATTTTTCCAATTACATCATCTGCCTTACTCAATTCATTGTCATGACACGGTAGATTAAAGTCATGAGTGATAAACTCCTGTTGGTTGCTCATGTAAAATTATATTAAGCACTTCCTGTTATTTTTTTGCTTTACGCATCTTTACCGATGCAGCGTTAACCTTCCCTGCGATGTCACCACACTTGACATCTGCACCATTCACATTTCCACCAACATCTCCACATCGGACATCGGCAGCATTGACGTTTCCATGTACATTACCATTGATTTCAGCATCCGCACATTCCAGAGACGCTAAGTTTCCTTCGAATTTTACTGTCACGGTTCCACTAAGACCAGTCTGCATCACATCTCCATCAATCAATATCTTGTCTCCGGTAACCACAATATTGTTTCCTGTTGTGGTTATAGTCCTTCCGTTTATCGTTACCCTATTCATAACTAATCAGATAAAGCTGCTTTGATGAAACAGAATATTGATGCCACAAATGTTATCCCTGTCGTCCAGAGACTAATCCAATTAAATGGGTCGTCTTTGACAAGGTAGAGAATAAACTCTACAATTGCCCAAATCCCAAATACTGATGAAAATGTGGACATTACTATCAGCATAATGAAATACAATCCCGTATTGTCTCTTTTGTGTTTGTAAGTTGAATAACGTGTCATATCGTTTTTATTTAAGAATTAGTTTAAATCATATACCGTGACATCAACAGACACAACGGCTTTCAAAATCTTCTCAATCATCTGCCATTCACCACCAGCTAACCCACAACCAATGCGGGGCATGTGCAGGGTGGCATTCAGTTCCTTGGCAATCTTATTGACCTTCATTAAGGCTTCTGCAACTGCTTGATATCGTATTGGTGGAACCCCATCACCATTGGCTCTAATCAGGTGCTGTCCAATCATATTGGCAACCCAAACATCGTCCTCTACTTTAAGGACTTTTGCGTCACCCAATTCATATTTCTGCATGGCACGATAGAAGTGTTCGGGTGTATTCCATTTCTTGGACAATGCCAGAACGAATCCTGCACCCCATGCTCCAATGTCATTACAGATATGACAGATGATTTTATTTCCTTCGACTTGCGGGGAAGTTGCGTCTCCGGTAACGTAGGTGATTTTATTCATGACTTCAAATTTAGAATTAATATTTAAGACTACAAAATTAAATCGTGTTTATTTTTGAAACTTTACTTTATTTGGAGCATAGTCGTCCAGAATACTCTCCAGACGTTTCTTGCCCTTCTCTGCCCTCTCCTTATCTTTGCTGTAATAATTTGAAGCCACGATAAAGGAAAACAAGAACCTTCTGCGAGGCGTATCTTCTTGAATCAATTCATATAATTCAACGGCTTGATTCATGAATTCCTTGTTGCCTACCATCACTAATCGAACGGCTTGTGTAAAGAATGAACATTGCCTATATTCTGCAATTGCTTCCTTATAGAAAACTCTTTGATTGATGAATCTCTGACCAACGAAACCAAGTGTAAGACATAGAATCAGTGGCGCAACACCAACAACGTACATTAAAAATCCCGACATATTAAGTTCACTTGTTGCAGTTACGGCTTTAATAAGTCCACCAACAATAGTTAGCATCCATCCAACCATCACTACATATGCTAGAGTGATGAATATTTTTGCCAGTTTCTTTGCTTTTCTTTTTTCTTTGAAGTTCATGATTTCTTATTTAAAATTATACTTCACAATATTTGGGTTTCAAAGTGTGTAAGACATACTCTTTTGCGTCTTTGAAACTTGCACCAGTAACTTCTATATACTTTTTAGTTGCATTCAAAGGTTTGCCTTCAATCAACAGTTCGATAACTTCTTTGAGTTCGGTTTCTTCCCGGTCTTGCTTCAGGTCTTCTTCGAACTTCTGAAGCGCAATGATTTGGTCGTTAACATACACCCATCTCGCTGCGAAGTCGAACAAGTCAAGTCTTTCATATGGATGATTATGTTCTGCAATCAGAACCTCACAATACTCATTACCATAGTTCCCAACGAATTTCAAATCGGTTTTATAACCTTCGATTCGGATACTCGTAAGGTAGATTTTCTCGGCAGTATCAACCCGCTTTCGCCTGAACCTTTTCGGTTGAATAGGTTCGGGTTTCTCCACAACGTATTGAAACTCTCTGATGATATGAATATCTTTATTCCGTAACAACCATCTTCCTTTGAGGGTTCCAAGGTCACGAAGTGTCTTTTGACTAATTTCGATTTTCATGATTTCTTATTTAAAATTTCTACTAATTTTTCTAATAATTCATCACCTTCTTTCTTCGGGAGCGCACAGAACAACACCTGAGTTTCTTTCTCCTTATCGTTAACGGTTTCCACCTTCACAATCGGTGTTGGAGTGAACCTGCGTTTGTTCTGTGATATCCGGTACATAATTGTTATACGAAATTTATGATGAATTGTTACAATAATCAATCCCAATTTGGTGACCCCGGAATATAACCATTGGTTGTTTCTATGCCATAATCCCGTTTATCTTTTGTTTCAGGGTTTGCTATCCTCACAGCATTTTCCGACTTCTTATGACCTAAAAACAGGTCTCCTTGTTGGTGTGGATGTTTGTTAGCAAGATACTGTTCAATCTCCATGATAACAGCAAGACAATCCTCAGTGGTTGTGGTATATGTCTTGGAACTAATACCCTCGTAAAACTCCTGTCCAGTGATATGGAATCTATCATTGAAACGGTTTTGGATAACCACGTCAGGATTGGCTTTACAGAGTTCCAGTGCCCTCTTCTGGACACGTGCCTCAACCAATGCCACCTTGAGCATTGCGTTCCGGTAATCGTCTTGATACTCTTTTCCTGTTTTGCGTTCCATACCGTTTTTATTTAAGAAGTTCTAACGTCATCCAGATTTCCACCAATACTAACAATATGGTTTTCCAGTGTCTTGACGATTTCCAGTGTTTTCTCAACAGTACACCAATTCACCACCATTTGTTTCTTAATTGCATCAAGAAATTGATGGAACTGCACAACAACAGCATCCTTATCCACTTCTTTCTTACTGAACTGGTTACTGAGTAATATAAGTTTTTGAATATAGATGTCAAACATATCTTCGATACGTTTTACGTCTTCGGGTTGTTTTTCTCTGATTTCCCGTACAGTTGCTTCCTGTATTGCTTGTTCCATTTTGTCCATAGTTTTTATTTAAGAACCGTTACTTTTCTACTGACATTATATCCTTCAGCTTTGGTGAAGCTACCATAACCCTGATTCTCTGCACCAGTAATCCTACCTGTTGGAGTGAGTCTGTGCCAGTTCCACCAGTTAGATACTCTCCCACCAGATAAGAAACAGCCACCGTTAATGATAACGGGATAGGCTTTCTTACGCTTGTCAGTCTTACCCTTCCAAGGTTGAAAGAAAACAACTTGGTTAACCTTCGGGTCATTGATTCGTTCACCTGTATTTACTAACATAAATTCTAAATTTTTCTAATTGTTTCTATTACTTATACGAAAACCAGTGCAAAATGTTACGTTTCAACCAATAAAAAATCCCCCGTACAATCCATAGTTGCAGAGGGGATTTTCATTAGAGAAAGCTACTATTCACACCTATGTAATATCAACCAACCTTGACTTAACAATCTTCAGAAGTTCGGACATTGGTCTGGCTTCGGCTTCTGCTTTCATGGCAGTTTGAATCGGCAGTTCGTTTGCCTGTATCAATGCCACCTGCTTTTCGAGTTCTTCCTTTTCAAAGGTCTTGTAATCCGACTCGAAGTACGCCTGTTCAATGATGTCAATCTTCTTTCCATCCCAATCAGCAACTGCGAACGGGAAGTATTCACATACCCTCATTTTACTGTGGTCAGCAGAAGGTACTGCAACCACGTGTGCGGGATTCACATAACATACAAGGATGCGCCTGTTTCCATTGCTCCAATTTACATATCTTTCTACGTATGCCGTTGCTCCGACATGCAGTCCGTTCGAACAATCCTCACGGGGATTTGCATCACATGCTATTCTTTCCAGTTGTACTGGTACACCAAGTTGTTGGCGAATTTTGGGCGCAGAACTGTAGATGCTTTCATATATTGGTACATTCCCATTTGCTTCGGCTTCGGCATTGGCAGCGAAAACGGCATCATGCAGTTCTCCAAGAAGACCAAGGATTTCAACACCCTTTTTCTTTTCGTCCCACTTGTCGGCAGTCTTCTTCTTGGTGATATCAAATTTACCTGACTCAACGCTTTTGTACACAACATATTTCAAGGGATTCTTTGACCACTTCTTCACCCTCAATACCATGCGGTTCAGGTACTCGGCAAACTCGGTGTTTTTGTTATCCACCACCTGATTTACGGCTTTGTAAACCACCATGTAACCGTTGTCGGTCAACACGAAGTCATGACTTGTAATGAAGTCAAACAGGTCGTTACGCACCCTTACATCGGGGTTCAACATCAGGAGTTTCCAGAAGTTGATAACGGCATCCATTGGATAACCATTCTCATGATACTCCTTGATGATTTCCACCATTGTATCGGGAAGCGGAGTAACGAAACCTGCCATAAATACCTGCATGGTATCGGGGTCATGTTCCAGACCTGCCATCATAGCAACACGTGTGCGCTCATTCAGATACGCCCGGATTTGATTTACATTGGCATCCGATGGGTCTTCTTTGGCTTTCATTACGAGCCAGAACAGTTCGTGTGCCAGTTCGGGAGTTCCGCAATTCTTACTATGAAGTTTGCCATCAATGCTTACATTGACGATGTTTCCCCTTGTGATAACTTGAATGTTTTTCTCTTTTTTCATGTCGATTGAATTAAATGTTTTGTGTTTCTCTTCTTGCTTATACGAAAGTTATTCTAAATTGTTACAAAAATAGTAAAAAAACTTACCATGTCTAAAGTGACATGGCAAGTTGCATGAGTGTAATTTGCTCTCCTTCAAAGTCTTCCACGTCATTTGGGATGCGGAAATAACCCAGAGTTTTGTTGTTCTTATCTTGCAGGTCAAGCAGTTCTTGTATCTTTACGATAACGGCTTTCTGCTCTGGTGTTGGGACGATGTTATCCAGATTGAAGTAACGCTTCAGATTAGACTTATTCCATTCGATATTCCCATTTTTTGCCTCTTCTGGTATGTTGTCGATATACGTTTCTACCTCATTGAATTTCTTACCCCAATCTTCACTTACTTTGGCAAGATAACCGTAGCGATAGAAGTTACCAAGTTCATTGAATTTGATTACGGCTTCACGCATTTGGAAGTACTGCTTTACAGTATCTTCTTTCCTGTACATCATTCTCCAACCAAACTCACTGATATGATAGGCTTTCTTGCAGAGTTCCATGTGCTTCACATTACCCTGTGCAATCTGTATAAAAGCAACACTTGTCTTGGCAGTGTTCTCTTCATGATACCTACCAGTCATCAATCCATGTTTGCTACTAGTATGATGTACCACACCCTGAGAGTTGAACAATAACTTGTACAAATCAACTGCCCTGTCCAGTTCGTATTGGTCATCCTGCGTACCGTAGAAGATAGGCATGTTGTAGTCAAACAATATACTCAGCTTCACCCTTTCCTTACTGTGACTTCCACCTATAAACTTCACCGGGATAGTCATTTTACGCAATTCGGGAGTTATCCCTGCACCACGCTTACGACTTGCAACAAAGTCTTCGGGTATTTCCAGAGTATCATAGTCGAAGCAAAATTCACGTACAATCTCCATGTATTCTTCCTGCATTTCAAGAAGGGACTGTACAAAAACAACTGGCTTACCATTGGCATCGGTTACTGCATCCAGATGGACATTGAAAAGGTCTGCGATTTCAGACTTCATCCACTCACTATCAACTTTGCGTTTGTTGATAATATAATAGGTGTCGTATTGCTCCTTCAGATACGCCTGTTTTACAATCTTCCGGTTGAATTCATCCTCAATATAAAGGAGATTCCCTTTTGATTGCAGACTATCGTAGCCACCTTCGAATGCTGAGTTATTGCTGTAACGTGACTTGCTTGGCTTCTTACCGTACATTTTGGGTTCGAAGAAAAATCTGAACAACTGCTTGTCGTTCGGCATCTTCATGAATTGATACTTGAAGTTGGAGAAGTCAACATCCTTCTGCTCAATCAAGTTTCCAACGTACAATGATACACCGTTAGGAAATTGCAGTTTACCGAAGTCATTTTTAACCTTAAAATACTCTTCCAAAGTTTTGATGCTCTTGTACTGCTTTCCAATTAAACCAATGATTTCATTCTTGGCTTCTTCCAGTTTCTTCTTCAGGAGTTTAATGGTAGACTCACTGTAATCAAGACTCTCACGACTTACGGTCATACCGATATCACCTACTTCAAGTCTTAATGCAACTGGCAAGTGATAATTGCTTGACTCTAAGCCAAGTGTGCTATAATCAATCGGGTACGCAACCTTACCAAGACAAACGTGCATATTGCTTTTGTAATTGTCTCCACGGAAAAGGAAGGACTTACCCCTGATAATTTGGTACTCATTACTGATTGGAGATACCATTTCATCGTTGTAGTTCTTGTACTCGAATCCTTCAAAAACGATGTTCTCGAAGTAGTACAATTGCTTGGTCATTTCCTTGATGAAAGAATCCAAGTCTTTTTCCAGTACTGGCACACGTACTTCAGTACCGTTGCACTCTTTGGTTTCCTGCTTATGCAGTTCTGAGATTATTGGACTCTCACTGCCTTCATAAATCAGGTAGGTGTACTCAATACCATTGAAACGGGTAATGACGTTGAAACTGTTGTCGTATTCACCCTCTCCCATTCCGGTACTACGCATGTATGCCAATGGAGTTTTACCACCGACACCGAAGCCACCTATCTGGGTGTTATCAACACGCTTTGTGGACTCGAAATACGTACCATAAATATCATAAACCCTTTCAGGACACATACCTACACCAAAGTCGATGAAAGATATGAATATGTCCTTGTCTTCCACAGTCTTACGGATAACGACTGGACTGTCAACACCTGCTTCAACATGGCTGTCAAAACAGTTTGAGGTAATTTCCCTTACCACAGTACCAATAGGATTACTGTATACGTTTTTGGTAAAGAGTTGAAATACCATTGAACTGGCTTCTTCACTCAATTTCATTTTTCTGGAATTGGTTGTGTCCTGAATTGCCTGTTCGTTCATTTTTTTCAGATTGATTTCCATTGTCTCTGTTTTTGGTTATTAATGAATAGCTGTTTGTGTTTCTCTAATTCTTATACGAAACCTATTTAATAAGGTTACAGTTTTGAACACTTTTTTTCGTTTTATTTTTAAATAAAATATGTTTAGATTCTGTTTTCAAAGTATTCTTATTTAAAACTGTTTTAATTCTTATACGATACTCAGGCAAAAAAGTTACATAAAGATACAAATAATTTTTGACATAAACAAAAAAACCCTACAATCATTTGATTGCAAGGCTTTTAAGCTGGGGTTCGACTCTCACTATAACACTGAAATATCTACTGCTTCCATCTTTAAGGTTTGGGTATGTCGTAGGTCAGAGGTACTAGCCAATTATCATCGGTTTTCGTGGCAACAAGCACACCATCATCATAGATATTGAGAATCAAGGATGCGTCTTTTTTACCTGTCTTGGCATTTAATGATACCGGATGACCTTTACAAGTACTTACGGTTTTAGTCCAAGGCAAATCAGCATGTTCGGTTGCACCAAGCGATACTGAGTTCCATATAAGTGTATTGGGGTCATTAGGGTCAGAATAAATCCATCCACCATAAGTAAGTGAGTAAATTACATCCACATTAACACCAATTACTTCATAGGTAATATCAGTGAAGTATTCTATTGGGTCGTCAGGAGGAATTATGTCTTCGGTTTCACATGATACAAAAAGTAATGTGAATACTGCGAGTAATGCTAATAATGTTTTCATGATGTCTGTTTTTAATTAAAACTATTATGATACTTCTCTAATATTTTTTCATTGCTTTGTACTGAAATAGTCTTGAGTGTCCGGTAATCGGCTTTGCTAATATCAAAGTTATCGAAGTCAAGACCGGACATAGGTAACCAAGTACTTCTGAGAATAAAATGATGCTCCCAATACTTGCTACCGTCATAAGGGATAAGATAATCATCGCCTACAACAAACAACTGTAAGACGTATTGATTTCCTCTGATATCTCTAACTATTGTTTTCATAAATTAAAAAGGTTTGGTGTCTTGACTCTGGTAAATCTGATAGTGAGAAACCAGATAACAGCACATAATAAAAGTACTAGGGTCAGGATATGAACCGCTAGTGCAAGACTCTCTGGATGGTCAAAAGGAATGTCATTCATTACTTTGAGTTTATCAAATAGTCCAGTGGTTTGCTGTAACCTGTAATTGATTACTGCCAGATAGGTGTTCCCTGCCACAACCACAATAGTTAGTACGGCTATTGTGATAACCAAACAGATGTTCGTGATTCTATTTAATAGTGTTTTCATAATATCTTATACGAATATCTGGTCAAAATGTTACAGTTATTCGGGTTTGATTTCAATCTTTGTTTTAAACCGGATTTCAAACTCAGGACTCTTGACCCAAAACATGAGGTCGTTATCCAAATCCCACCAGAAATTGGTTCTCAGTGGACGTTTGGCTTGCCATTTTAGCTCTCTGTCACTTGGGTTCACGCAGTCATTAAACTCGGAACGCTCTTTAAGATGTATCTCACACTTGGCAAGTGCGCTGAGATACGTTTTGATTTCCTGTTTCTGGTCAGACCTACAAAATACCGTAATGACTTTCTCATACATGGGAATATCAAGATAGGTATAGTCATTCAGATTTTCTCTGATAACACGTAGGGAGTCCTGTACCGCACCGAATTCGAATTCCGCACTGCCCATGTAGTCCAAGGCAATAATGCTGTCAATGCCCTTTTTGTAATCACGGTCAAGAATCTCGGCTCTCTGAATCAAATATGTTTTCATCTCTTATGTTTTTAATTAAACTTATTACAGTTAATCGAAACTAAAATACAATTTCTTTAATTGCAGGTCATCTGTCATCTGAAATCTTGAAGCACTTATCTTCTCCATCTTCCACCCTGCACGAACAACGCCACCATGACAGACCTGAATATACTTATAAATGATATCCTTTTGGGTCTTGGTCATGTGAATAATCTCTTTTGGAGGATATAATTTGTCATTAAGACAGCCACCGAATTGCACGTTGTTACCGTGTATCTTCACCCAACCATGCTGTTCAAGCCAAGCATCAGGATTGATTTCCACGCCATCAGTCTCTACTTCATGCATTGGAATCAGACCTTTCTGTTGCAGTGCATCAGCAATTTGAGTATGGAGCATGTTGGCTATTTCACCATTAAGGGCATAATATTCTCCCTCTGGACTGAGCCACCCTGCGCTGTAATTATTCATGATGTCAACGGGTTCAATCCCGGCAGTCAATACTTCGTCAATCTCTTTACTGGCTTCCAAGTAGGAATCAAGCATGTCATCATCGGCTTCCTTGAACATCTGAAACTCGGCTCTGGCAATCGTCTGTACCTTCTGCACGAGGTTCATAAGGTCTTGAGTATCAAGCTGATGTCCAATACCATACATGGCATCCAATCTCTTAATCATTGCTGAGAGTTTGATGGACTTCTCAATAAAATCCTTAGTAACTCTAATCAGGGATTTCATTTGTTGCAAGTCATCATCGTACTCAAATTCATCCATGATATCAGCAATGAACTCTTCATTCTTGCCATAGATATACTTCATCATGGATTTCAATGGAATATCCAGACTGTAAACACTCTTGTACCTGAATTTATTGAGAATAAAGTCCAGACCTTTCTCTAGGTTATCACAATGGTCATCAAGTTCGGTTTGCTTGTCAGAAACGAACTTTTGGAAGTCTAGTCGTGCGGGATAGATGCTATCAAGATGCGGATACTTTGCACGCTCTACCACTTGGAAGACCTGCTCGTCTTCATCTACTAGGATAATTTTCTCACCACTAAGTAGTTGCAACTGCAAGGTTTCATCACATCCCTCACCCAAATCCAGTGTGCGGAGTGCTTTATCAAGGTCATTACCATATAGCAGGTGTTCGTTTGCTATTTGCATCAGGGTTCTACCCATGTCTGCTCCTACTCTAAAGTGTACGGTTTCCATTCTGTTGTGTGTTGGTATAATTCTTATACGAAAACCAGATGAAAAGGTTACAATTAAAAGCTGTCTTTATGCGCATCCCATCCTTGGTCATCATCGTAGTCTTCATTAATAATAAAGGGTTCGATATGCTCTGCATGATATCTGGCATTTGCAGGACTGATACGTGTGGTGTTGTTATGCTTGGTTTCAGTTACGAAGTTCCAGTAATAATCCTTACAGACTGTACCCTGTTTCGACCTACAAAACTTCTGGGCATAATGGGTCTTGACAAACTCAGTACCACAACACGGGCATTTACAGGTATCACCCACCTTCGCCTTTGCGTTAAGGTTATAACGTGCAGTTAGTCTCTGCTTCATTTTCTGGTGCATAGTAATCATAACTTCTTATTTAAAAATAGTTAGAAACATACTGGCAATAATCATCCAGAAATACCTGACAACAATAGTATGACCATTCCCGGTCATGTTCTGAGGCTTAAAGAATCTCTGAACGAGTCTGTAATGCCAACTATCGGTTATAATGTATATCCTCATAGTTTCTAAGTTTTTAATTAAAGATGATTATAGATGTATTCAATTTCATCTTGGGTCAGGGTTTCAAACTCCCTGTCGTAAAACCGGAATGAATAGTCGTCCATTTGATTTATATTCAGACTTTGCCACCAGAGTTTTGCTTTCATAAGTTCTTATTTAAAAAGTAAGTCGGACAATCAAAAACTTTATATTGGGATTGTTGACATCAATTGCAAACCTTCCGCATTCACTCATGTAGAATTCGGTGTTGTCTACGTACTTGGCAAGACTTTCCCTTGAACGAACATTATCGTTTCTCTTTATCAAGTCATATAGAATTTGCTTATCCATAAGTTCTTATTTAAAAAAGGTTATACAACTAATCCAAGTGTGGTTAAGTTTGTGTTCAGGATAACAACACCTTTCTTACACTTCTCCATAACAAGTATATTGAGTTTGGTCTGCAATGCTTCCAATGGGAGTGTAGATAATGGACGTTTGAAATCAATATAACCATAACTTCCATTGTTAGGCACACCCCAAAGAATACTGGTCTGCATACGCTTCTCAATTTTCTTCTGCACTTGTTGGTGTTCATATTCATAGAGATGGTCATTCAAATGGTCTTCCAAAGTATTCTTAATCATACGGACGTTACCGTTATCATCTTTGAGTAGTGTGCCATTAAATTCAAACGGCTTCTCAGGTAGACTGTCAACATATGCTTCGAGTTCAGCAACCAGTGCTTTGATTTTCTCAGGGTCTTTGCTTCCGTAAGCAAGGATGTCGATACTGAGGCAACCACCGTTACCATCGTCTAGGACGTGTATACATTTGACTCCATTGATAAAAAAGTCTGCATTTACGCCTGTGCCTTCACGACCTTCGTGAAACCTGACATTTTTAACTTGTACTTTTGGCTCTTTCATTTTGTTGTGTGTTTGTTTAGTTCTTATACGAAAACCAGTAGAAAAGGTTACAGTTATTAATAAATAATTTCAATACCGTGCCTGTTACGCATGACTGCAATAAAGACCTTGGCAATATCCATGTCTTGATTCAATGCGAATATTCGTAGTTCTCTTGTATTGAGACCTTGTGAACTGACGATATCAGTCATTTCCATTATATCATCTGTGGTCAGGTTTTCCATCACTAAGACGTTATGAAATTAGTACTGAATTCATCGGCACTGTGTTCGCCATTCTCATCATAATATCTGCCACACTCGGTACAGATAATTGCCTCATACCCTAAACAGCCATCATAGACTTTTGCTTTCCGGGGGTCTGTGTTGCCACAACTGCATTTAAATTTTGTTATCATGGTCTGGTGTGTTAATGATTATTACTGATATTTATTATACGAAGAACAGATAAAAAAGGTTACGGGTTTGCCCATTTTTTTATCACGGCTTTAGCATATGCCCTGACGTTCTCTGTGGACTTAATGATAGTTCCCCATGCAGGATAACGTGTACCTATCATGTGGATGCTGATAGCGGTGTTATAATTGCTATTGGTTTCGAGTTTGCGTGTTGCTACGCTGTAACGAATCAGTCCTTCTGTAATATATATACGTGCCATAGTTCTGATGTGTTTGTGTGTGATTATACGAAACCTGTCCCAGATTGTTACAATATCAGGGACAAATATCGGGGCGTGTTGCTTTGTTAGCAGCGAAGCTGCCGTCCGGTGTCGTTACACTACTGAAAATATAATGAACTCAGTGTCAATGAGTTAGTAGACCAGTAATTGTGTATATGTACGATAACTACTGATTAAGTGTTCCTTAACTCCCTGAAACTATAAAAAATTGTACTATTTTGTACTTGTTGGGGTATACTGATACTCAGGCAGTTAAACGGTGGCTGATGACCTGTTTAGATGTTTGGTGGGAGAATATGGGGAATAGTGGGTTGAAATGGGGTGGATGTATGCCCCACACACGAAACCCTGCTATCAGAAAATTTTTCAGGAAACCCAGAGTATAAATTTTTATAATTTAGAACCATTCCAGATAATATTTATGGGGAGTTCCCCGGTGTCTCGGACATTGGTAATCAGTACAATGGGTCGGGGAGTATAGGAACCTTTCTGTACAATGGGGGAAGCTCGGACAATGCCTTCGGACATTCTCATGGCAGGGTTCGGACATTGGTAGTGGACAATCTATCCATGCTGCCCCTTATGCCCCTATAGTGCCCGTACATTCTCTATCGAACATTGTGGTAGCGTGGAGTCTACCCTCTGCGTGGTGATGTTCCACGAACCCTTTGTCTAAGTGTTGCTCTTAGTTAACTACTTATACGAAACTTAGACGAAAAGGTTACAGTTTTAGGGGAAAATCTTTTTTAATTAAAACAATTGCTCTAGCATAGAGATTGCCAAGAGCACTTCGGTGTTGCGGTACTTCACCATTCTACCATCATAACCCTTGGCAAAGCCATCGGGGAGGTTGTCTACACGTATACGTTCCTCTACATACTTCTTAATGAATCCTATTTGTCTCTTAGCTTCTGCAAGGTCGTCTTCCATCTTCTTAATCTGTTCCAATGTCTGAAATGCTTTGCTCATAATAATTATCTTTGAGGCAAAGATAATATTTCTCCGGCACAATTGCAAGTGATTAGGGTGTGCAATACGGAATCAGACCCCTATAATGATTTAGATGACTATTCTTAAATAAAAATAGTTGGTATAAAACGAAACCTTTTTAATTAAAACTCGTATACTTAGTTAACTACAGGGGATTGATTAAAAGAAAAACCCCGTGGGTCATCACTCCACGGGGCACTATAAAAACACACACACTATGTGCTCCTAGAACGGAGCGGAAATATCTTTAGTCAATATCATTGCTGAAGCTGAACCTCTTGGGTATTGTGAACTCCACACTGAACCCATTTACCACGGACCCAATACTATAGGTTACGCATCGATAGTCATCCATACGGAGCACTCTACGCTTCGGTACGAACTTCAAGGGATAAGCCAATACATTCAGGACATGGACCAGCACGGGAACCTTGGGCTTGGGTTCGTCTCCAAGGAGTTCAACTACCCACAGTTTACGTTTAAACGTTCTGAGGTTCCATTGCGTCTGGTCCCGCTTCAATCGATAGAAGCTATAGAGGTGCACTATGCTATCATAGCCGGGGGTAAGGTATTGCCGGGTAAACATGTTTGCACGTTCGTGCTGTCCTTCTCCATGAAGCATTTCAACAAGGTCCACTACCAGCACGAGGTGGCTGGTCCCTATGCCATTATCGTTATTGGGTTGCAGTATACCTGTTTCATAATATCGGTCCACTGCTTCTGGGGTTCCATAACAATTGACGTAATTCGTAGCAAGATGTTTTTCGAAGTCACTCATCGCAGCATTTGCATTGATACTATCTTTACATGCTGCGTGACCATTCATGAATTCATAGTTCCTGAAGTCTTTGGTTTCATTGCGAACCTTCAGGGGATGCCTACAGTCTTCGTTACGTGCCCTGATGAGTCTGGCATTCATTCCAGATGCCAGTGCTTTGCGAAGGTCGTTAAGACCTGCTAAGAAGTTTCTTTTTGGAGTTGACCAGTTTGTGTTCATGTTAATGTGTGTTTGTTTATTATATTATACGAAAGATATCAGGGAATGTTACAATAAATCCAGAAAACCTTTTTTAATTAAAAACTGTGTATCAGGTAGTTAGGGATAGGGTTCGGACATTGGTAGTCGGACATTCTCTGGGCTTAGTTAACTAGTTATACGAAAAATCTGAGAAAAGGTTACAGTTTATCGCAGTTATTTTAGACGAGATTTAGACCGGGTTTAGACGGACATTCTTAAATAAAAAAAGCAACCACCCGTACATTCGAAATGTGTGAGTGGTTGCGGAACAACACTAAAAACAAAAAGCACTACAAATGTAATGCTTTCTGAATTAAATGTCAAGGGTTTTTAAGGATTACTACTAATTAATTCAGTTAATCTCTGAGCTACTTTCTGGGCTTCCTCATAAGTATCGATGTCTCCAACGAGTGCCCCGGTATCGGTTTCGTGATATTCTGTTTCCCCGGTCTCCGGGTCTGACTCAACCCTTTCGACTTCGATTCTCAGTACATACTTAACAATCAACCGGGCTTGTCTCTGGTCTTCCTCAAGGTCTTCCAGTGCTTGTTGTTCTGCTGTGTAGAGTTCATCTACATATGCATCAACAGCAAAGGCATGGTCATAGACATCGGTTGTGTAAACGAAGCCATTATACCTGTCACGATACAGACTGAGGTTTTTACACATGGCAGTGATAACGCTGTCACGTATACGTTTTTTAATTAAGAGGATGTGTGCCGGGTTGTCAACAATCTTATGTGCATAGTCCATTGGAACCGGGATATCATCATCACCGTAAGGCGAAGAGTCTTCGATTCTCATCTTGAACAGTTGTTCGGACATTGCGACTGCGAATTCTTCTCTAGTGTTGTACATTGCTTTTGTTTTTTTAATTAATAACTTCGGACATTGCTCTTGGGTTACCTTCGAACATCTTGACCTGACCTTCGAAGTCGTGAGGATAAACTGCTTTGAGATACCACTTCCATTCCACGCTGTTATCAAGCAACATCTTATTGGCTTGCTCCAGACTGTACAATGCTTTGTCGTTAACCATGTCTGGGTGTACATTCTCAGCTACATCTCTTACCTGATACCCGGCAACCCGGACTGCGCCATTAACGGTCTTAATTGTCCTGAGTACGGGGTTGGTTCGGTGTCCACTATCCTGACATTCATATTCTGCCAAGTCCATACTCCTGTCCCAATCGATTGTGTTTTCATTGAGATTAACTACGGCATGGAGTTGTTGCACGTGAATGCTTCCGCAACTCAGGCATACCCACATTTGTCTTTCTGTTTTTTTCATGATGATGTGTGTTTGTGTACATTCTTATACGATATCTGCCGGGAATTGTTACAACTTGTCTTCAAAGTCTGCCCACATATCTTCAGGCAGTGCGTACTTCAATACATCAAAAGGCATTCTAAGTAGTAGTTCATCCAGAACCGTGACATCACCTTTTGCAATATCATCTGCAAGGACATCGATTAATGCATCGACCACTGGCTGTTTTGGTCTCGTATCTGGCTCAGAGTTAGGCATCTGGCAGAACCTGAGTTCACGTACATTAGTACCATCTGTCAATTGAATATTGTCATACAGGTCTAAGTACATTGGATAATGGTCTTGTTCGTCTCCAAGGTCGTCACAAGTAGCAATACATATCTGGTCGTGGTCGTCAAGGTCTTCAAGTAAGTACCTGAGTTCACCAACTGTGAGTATCTTCTTACCGAACTCTAATTCACTGTATAATTCTTTTACTTTTCCCATTGCTGTGTGTTTTAAATGTATTGTGGATAAATATCTTGTAGTGCATCAAGTAAGGCATCACAGGCATTGTTAAAGTCGTCATCGACAAACTGTGCGTACAATAATGCTATACTAAATAGGGTTTCTGGGTCGCCATCTGTAAAGTCTTCAGACTCAGGACTTTCGTCTCCTGAAGTAAACATCTTATCCTGTTTGGCTTTCCTTAGAACTTCTAGCTTCGCTAGTTTCAGGGCATCTTCATATGAATAAGTTTCGGACATTACTATATGTTTTTAATTAAAACTGTTTGCGTCAATTATTGTGCTTAATTGCCGTAGATTATGCATCGATTAGACTAATGCATCTAATGCCATTGCGACATTCCAAGGTTTTTCAACCTGTACATTGGTCTCGGACATTGCCGGGTTAACCACGAAGCAAGAGTCTAATACTTTGCGTTCGTTTTCCTTGTTGGCGATACGTTTCCATTTCAGACCTACAATAATACCTTTGGCATCATCAACCCTGTAGTCTGTGATATCTCCATTAATAATCTCATAACCTTTGTACATTGCCGGAATTTCAGTCTCATTTTTGACATTGAAAACCATTGCGACATTATATCCTTGTGCTAGTACATTGATACATTGGTTCCAATTGCGCCCGGTGTAACTGAATGTAAGATGATAGTTATCAGGTTTGTTAATAAACTTTTTTACGTTTTTGGTATAGTCATAGAAAGTTATATCGGGAAAGATTTCGAATATGTTCCTGCCATCTAACCGTACATTAGCCCAATCGATATCAGACGTACAATTAAGACGTACTGAAAACCCAAAACCTTTCTTAACGGCAAGTTTGCGTTTATTATTGATTTCGGCAACTAACCAACTCATAAAATAGTCGGGGTTTTCCATTAACAGTTTAACCTTTTCGATACGGCAATTTTGAATAACATTGCGACCTGAATGTATTTCAATTCCAACGTGCCCGGTTGTGTGTAAGCAACCCATACGGCACTCAGGTGTGCTATTAGGACAAGTATTATAACCTGAAAGTTTTGCAGGAGCAAGATATAAGCCGTAAGTATGTTGCTTACTTACTTTGCCGTTTTTCTTAAGTTTTGGACTTGCGTTAACACTTCCAAGATAAGAAAAACGGTAGTCTCTAATTGCCTGTGCGATAGTAACAAAGAATTTTTTCATGGTTGTGTGTATTGGTTTTAATTCTTATACGATATCTAATAAGAAAGGTTACGTTTTGCGTGTTTTATTTTACGACTATAGGTTTTTACACTAGCATGAATTTTATGACTGCCCCGGAACCCGGTGCTATCTTCAAGTTCTGCCTCACGACTTCCTTTACGGTTCGCCTTAATGTAGTCGGACTGT
>Ga0307380_10001450_pt1 | contig 34755 bp, 29 predicted proteins | sample UN3MG_FD_202239 | JGI IMG/M metagenome (GOLD analysis project Ga0307380, IMG submission 202239) | Soil microbial communities from Risofladan, Vaasa, Finland - UN-3 | ecosystem: Environmental > Terrestrial > Soil > Coastal area > Acid sulfate soil | place: Finland: Risofladan, Vaasa | collected...
ATTGGATATAACCCATTTGTTTTGCCTTAATTAACTACAACTAATCTGGAGATGATCCTTATATTACTTGATAAAAAATATTATAAAGATAATAGTCTCTTGGCAGAGCGCCGACCTCTACTGCGGGTAAAAACAAATGCATAAAGTAATATTCAAAAAAGCTGCATATGATTATGAAACCTTAAAGCCGATACTTTTTGAGATGATTGACTCCATATCTGGAGATTGTATTAAAAGACAGGACAGGGTTCTGATTAAGCCGAATCTTCTTTTGCCGGCCAAACCTGAAAAAGCGATCCTTACCCATCCGCTTGTTGTCAGGGTAGTTGCCGAATATATTCAAAGCAAAGGAGGTTATGTTCAGATTTCCGACAGCCCTGCTACCGGTTCATTTGAAAAGATACTCAAAGAGGGCGGATATAAGAAAACCCTTAAAGATATTGGCGTTGAATTTAAAGAGTTCCAAACCTCCGTAAAGGTAAATATCGGCGAACCTTTCGGCAGTATAGATATTGCAAAGGATGCTGTTGAAGCCGATGTTGTGATAAACCTGGCAAAACTTAAAACCCACTCCCAGATGCTTCTTACCCTTGGCGTAAAAAACATGTTTGGATGCATTGTAGGTTTAAAAAAACCGGAATGGCATTTTAGAAGCGGCATTGACAGGGAAATCTTTGCAAAACTCCTTGTTCAAATTTACAATGCAATAAAACCGTCGATTACGATAATTGACGGCATTTTAGCCATGGAAGGGCAGGGTCCGGGCAAAAGCGGCATTCCACGGCATCTGGGCATACTTGTTGGAAGCAATAATGCTCCTGCCGCAGACATGGCTATATGCAGCATGTTGGGGATAGAACCCGATAATCTGCTCACCGTAAAAGAGGCAAAAAAAACAGGGCTGGTCGGCAATAAAATACATATAAGCGGAGACTTTTATATGGTTAATGATTTTTTGCTTCCAGCGCAAACCTCTCTTATGTTCGGGCCGAAAGTGTTTCATAAATTCATGCGAAAGCACCTGCTACAGAGGCCTTTGGCAGATAATCATATCTGTCAATTATGCGGTGAATGCTGGCAATACTGTCCCACAAAGGCTATTACTAAACAGGAAAAGGGGATAGATTTTGACTACGACAGGTGTATCAGGTGTTACTGCTGTATAGAGATATGTCCTCATGGGGCGCTCCGCTCTGCAGAGCCTTTGCCGGGCAAGATACTTTCCTTGTTTAGATAGTTTTAATCAATAGCTCTTGCTCTGATTGACACAACGGATAGATTCCTGTATTTATCAGCCAATAGTGATTATAACACCTAACACCTGATGAATTCGATTTTTTACGAATTTATCAATATTTAAGGAGGTAAAATATGTCAGGTTTAAACAAAGTAATGCTGATAGGCAGGTTGGGCAGTGACCCTGAACTTCGATATACTCCGGACGGCACGGCTGTAGCCAGTTTTTCCATGGCAACATCTGAGGAATGGAAAGATAAAAATACAGGCGAAAAGAAAGAGAAGACTGAATGGCATCGTGTTGTTGCATGGCGCAAGCTTGGAGAGATATGCGGTGAATACCTTGCAAAGGGCAAGCAGATTTATGTTGAAGGCCGCATTCAAACCCGAAGCTGGGAAGACAAGGATGGGAATAAGCGCCACACCACAGAAATTATCGCATCTGACATACAGTTTCTCGGCACAAAAGACTCAAGTAATGCAGGCGGATCATATATTAATAAATCCCATGTTGCGGGACCGGAAATGCCTGCGCCGCAGCAGGGCTCTGAAACCAGGGATGATGACATCCCATTTTAAGATGAACATTCTCCTGACAAATGACGACGGCATTTATGCTGACGGGCTATGGGCCTTATATGCAAGATTTGCCAATCAACATTCCGTAGCCGTAATAGCTCCTGATCGTGAGCGGAGTGCGGTAGGACACGGCATAACGCTGCATAAACCGCTTCGCGCGACCATGGTTGCGGTAAACGGCGGCCATATGGGATATGCCGTCAATGGAACCCCTGCCGATTGCATTAAGCTCGGCCTTCTTGAAATACTCGACAACAAACCAGACATCGTAATTTCAGGGATAAATCCAGGCGCAAATGTCGGCGTCAATATCAACTATTCAGGGACCGTTGCCGCCGCTAAAGAGGCTGCTTTATATGGCATACAGGCAATATCGGTATCGATGCACGGACATCAAATCGAAAATTATGATGATGCTACAGGTTTTATACAAAAGCTTGCGGAAAATGTTTGTAATAAAGGACTCCCTTCCGGAACATTTCTTAATGTTAACATCCCTGATATGCCATGGGAAGATATAGCCGGAATCTGCATAAGCAGACAGGGAATCGAATTTTTCACCGAATATATTGAAAAAAGAACCGACCCGCGAAACCGGACATATTACTGGCAGGGAAGCGATCCCCAAACCTTCTATAAAAATCCCGATTTTGACGGGGCTGCAATTGGCCGGAATTTTATCTCTATAACCCCGATAAAATGCGATATGACCGATTACGATGCGATTGAAGATCTTAAAAGGTGGAATATAAGCAAATAGGCGCCGGGTCAAAGGTTCAAAGGTTCAAAGGTTCAAGTGGAATGTTCAAGAATTACAAAGAATTAAAGTAACTATTCAGCCACAGATTCACACAGATGAACGCAGATGGTTTTAAATACAAAGAAATCACAGAGATGGAGTTTTTGTAAAAAATATCAGTGATGATCAGCGTAAATCTGTGGCTGAATAATTACCACAAATTTAAATATGGTGTTTTAGTATGAAAAAGCAGTTTATAAATACAATCAAGACGGGTGATGCTGTTGATGACATTTTTGTGTTGTCTGAAAAGACTCTATCTCAGAAAAGGGACGGAAAAAACTTTTTAAATATCACTGTTTCCGATAAAAGCGGAAGCATAAAGGGGGTAGTATGGGATAACGTCGATCAGATAATCTCCGGTATAACTGCAGGCGGTTTTGTGCATATCAAGGGGAAAATTTCAGAATACAAGGGAATGCTTCAGCTTGGTGTAAAAACAATGGCGGCTGTTTCGCCCGACTCGATAAACCCGTTAGACTTTATCCCTGTAACGGATCTTAATATTGATGATATGTATATACGCCTGTTAAAAACAACTGCTTCCATAGAAACCGGCTATTTAAAGGAGTTGCTTGAAGCCTTCTGGGACGACGAAGATTTTGTTCGCAAATTTAAAACCGCTCCTGCGGCAAAAAAAATGCATCACGCCTATATTGGCGGCCTGCTTGAGCATACCCTTTCCATGACAATTCTGGCCAATAAAATTGCAGGGCATTACAAAGACTATTACAAAGGAATTGACGGAGATCTCCTTCTTACAGGCGCAGTTCTTCATGATATCGGCAAGATAATTGAATTTGATTATAAATTCAGTATCGACTATTCGGTTAAAGGCAGACTTCTTAATCATATTGTTATTGGAATCGAAATGCTTGATGAAAAACTTAAAAAGATAAAAGATTTCCCAGAGAAACAGGCAATTTTGCTCAAACATATGATCGTGAGCCATCATGGAATCAGAGAATTCGGGTCGCCGGAACCGCCTAAAACCATTGAGGCCGTGTTGCTGAACTATATTGACGAGATAGATTCCAAGGTTAACTGCATTCGCGAGTTTATAGCAACCGAAGACCCGAATGAAACCTGGACATCGTATCATAAATTACTGGAACGCCATTTTTATATTGGGGGAAATAAAGGAACTGAGGAATTTAGGGATTGAGGAATTGAGGAATTGAAATCAACAGAATACCTTTAATTCCTAAATCCCTCAATTCGCAATTAAGCGAAGCGAATTCCTAAATTATTATTATGTTTATAACTCTTGAAGGAATAGAAGGCTCGGGCAAAACAACTCAGATAAAAAATATAGTCAAATTTCTTGAAGACAAGGGTTATGACTGTATGGTTACAAGGGAGCCGGGCGGCACAAAAATCGGAAAAAAAATCCGGTCGATCCTCCTTGATCCGGAAAATAGAAACATGGAGCCTGTATGCGAGCTCCTTTTGTATTGTTCGGATCGGGTGCAGCATATAAAAGAACTGATAAATCCTGCTTTATCCGAAGGTAAAACAATAATATGCGACCGCTTTTTCGATGCCACGCTGGTTTATCAGGGTTATGCGCGAGGTCTTGACATAGAGCTGATAACCGGATTACACAAGATGACGGTTGCCGGCTTAAAACCGGATATTACTATCCTGCTAGATCTTTTGCCTGAAATCGGCCTTTCACGGGCATGGAAACAGATTGATAATGGCTCAAGAAGCGGGGGTGAAACCAGGTTTGAAAAGGAAACCCTTTCATTCCATAAAAAAATCAGAGCAGGCTACCTTGAGCTTGCGCGTCTTGAGCCCAAGCGGTTTCGTGTAATAGATGCATCAAAAAGCGAAAATCAGGTCAAGCAACAGATAATTAATGCATTGACAACCAAATTCTCTTAACTCAAAAAAAGACTATGAACTATTCAATATTAGATACCATAGGGAACACACCACTTGTTGAAATAAAAAAGCTCAATCCAAATCCAAGGGTAAAAATCCTGGCAAAGCTCGAATATCTTAATCCCGGAGGTTCAATAAAGGACAGGGCCGCCATTTTCATGATTAAAGCCGGGGAAAAATCGGGCGAGCTCACTACGGACAAGACCGTTATAGAGGCAACAAGCGGAAATACCGGTATCGGACTTGCCATGGTATGCTCTATCAAAGGATATAAACTCCTGCTGACCATGTCTGAAGCGGCAAGTGTTGAACGGCAGAAGATCCTGAAGGCTCGCGGCGCAGACATTTTGCTTACCCCAAGCCGTCTTGGCACGGACGGCGCTATAGAGGAGACCTATCGCCTGGCTCGCGAAAATCCGGAAATATATTTTATGACGGATCAGTTTAATAATCCGGCCAACTGGCAAGCCCACTACTATGGTACTGCAGAAGAAATCTGGGAGCAGACCACTGGAAAGGTTACAATGGTTGTCGCTACAATGGGCACAACAGGAACTGTTATGGGCCTTTCAAAAAGGCTGAAGGAATATAATCCCGATATCTGCATGGTCGGCGTAGAGCCGTACCTAAATCATAAAATCCAGGGATTAAAGAATATGAAGGAGGCTTATCGTCCGGAAATATTCGATAAAAAACTATTAGACAAAAAAGTAAATATTGATGACGAAGAAGCCTTTGAAATGACGAGACGTCTTGCAAAGGAGGAAGGAATCTTTGCAGGCATGAGCAGCGGCGCGGCCATGGTTATTGCCCGCAAAGAGGCCAAAACTATGGTCGAGGGCACGATTGTAGTAATATTTCCCGATGGAGGAGAGCGATACCTGAGCACATCCCTTTTCGATGCACGAGACATGGCTAAGTTGAGACTGTTCAACACCATGAGCAAAAGCAAGGAGCCTTTTAAGCCGATTGTTGCCGGAAAGGTTGGGATATATTCCTGCGGCCCTACGGCAAATGCCAGGATAGGCATGGGAGAATGCCGGCGTCTTGTTTTTGCCGATCTGCTGTGCCGGTATCTTGAATACAGAAACTACTCTGTAACACATATCATGAATATTACGGACATGGATGATAAGACCATACATGGTTCCGAAAAAGCAGGTCTCAGCCTTTCTGAATTTACTGGCAAACATATCGAGTCGTTTATGACGGATCTAAAAACCTTAAATATAAAGCCTGCCGATAAATATCCCAGGGCAAGCGAGCATGTCGAAAACATGGTTGCATTGGCTGAAAAACTTGTCAACAAAGGCTTTGCATATGAAAAACTTCATTCCATATACTTCGATATTTCCCGTTTTTCCGATTATGGCAGGCTGTCGGGTATAAATTTAGATAAGATAAGGCTTGGGGCCACTGTAGATCTCGATGAATATGAAAAGGATAACCCCAGGGACTTTACACTCCTGAAAAGGTCCAAGCTTTCGGAGCTGAAAAGGGGAATATATGTCAAAACAGGCTGGGGCAATGTTCGTCCCTCATGGCATCTTCAATGCGCGGCCATCTCTATGAAATACCTTGGAGAAAGTTTTGATATCCATACAAGCAGCAGGGAGCTTGTATTTCCACATCATGAAAATGAAATGGCAATAGCCGGAGCTGTTACCGGAAAACCTCTGGCAAAATACTGGCTGCATTGCGACAGAGTATTGGTTGACGGCAAAAAAATGGATGAAAATAAGGCAGGCGGCACACTTGCGGATTTAAACGCTAAAGGCTATTCTGGAAGGGTTATCAGATACTGGCTTATTGCAAGTCATTACAGAAAACCTGTAATCTTGTCCGTTGACAGGTTTGACAGTGCCAAACATTCTCTGAAAAGGCTTGATTCATGCGTGCATGCCCTGCTCAACATAAAAGATGGCGCTCCATATCCTGAACTGGATCAGCTTCTATACAATATCAAGCACGGTTTTACCGAAGCCATGGATGATGACCTGAATATTTCAGCGGCAATGGCCTCTATTTTTAAAATTCTTAAACAGATAAACATCCTTGTACTAAAAAAAATGATTGATCCGATTGGCGCCCTGCGGGTTGTGGATGCTTTTCGAAATATAGATTCAGCGCTGAAAATATTCGACTTTAGAGATGATCTTTCCGATCCTGAAATTCAACGCCTGATTGAACAACGAGATAAGGCCAGGATGGAAAAAAACTGGGCTCTTGCCGACAAAATTCGTGATCAACTAACAGCTCGTGGAATAACCGTAAAGGATGAGAAAGCGACTGAAAAAAAATGAAGCCCATATATTTCCCATTTACCTGTATTTTTGATTTATCTGCTGAAATGATTTCGGCAATTTTTGGGCAGCCTGTTGTATATCGCCCCTCAAGTAAAAATCTTCCTGAAATTATGCAGGAATTGGCAAAAACAGAGGCTATTGATATACGGATACCGGTAAAAAATGATGAAAATAAACTTAATGCAATTTTAAAAGAGTATAAATCATGGTTAAATCTCCATATTGGTGATAAGCGAGGCATGACCTCGTTTTTCAAGACACACGCAGACAAGATACCCTTTTTTGATGATACCTTTACCACGCAAATCAAGACGGATATAAGAAAAAAACTGCAGCAAAAGCAACCTGAAATAAAGCTTGACCCTCTTTTTAACGCAAAGATATTTTTAGCCATTGCCCAGGAATTTGACGCTCAAAATTGGGAAATAAATCAAAAGCTTTTTATGGTTGATAAGATGCAGCAAGATCTCATTGAAAATATTAAGGGAGAAATTGACAGTTCATTTGTTGAAAATGCTGAAAACAGTCTGCCCGAATCCTACGATCCGGGCGCTTACATGACAGTCAACAGGATAAAGGCCTGGGCTCTTCTTATGCAACATGATCCGCAGGAAACAGGCCTGTTTATTACAAACAGCTCCTCGGCATTTGAGTATTTAATTGACAAAGCGTCTCGGACCGAGATTATAGTTAGCTTTGACTCAATACCTTTACAAAAAAACAGTGTTGAGAAGACGGATAAATGGCGCGACGACTTCATGAAACAGCTTGAAATTATAGCGAGAAATCCCTGGCCAATATCAATCGACAAAATCGCTGGGCCGTGTTTTGCTAAAAATAGTGATGCAAAGGTTTCTCTAACACTTGCTATTGTGCCCGGCAAAACGCCGCATGAATTTTTTGCCGGTTGCTGTGGATATAACCACTCTGCATCAAAAGAAAAGCCTCAGTTTCAAAACACCCTGCTCGGACTTGTTCGACCATTTTAAAGATTTCACGTTTACAGCAAAAAAAATATTAGAAGACTTGACTCGAACCATCAATTAATATATGGAACTTTTTCTAAAGGTCTTTTTAAAGTTGGAAACAATTGGTGGTTTTATTGCCGTCTGTTTGAAGCAAAGTAAAAAATTTTTTTAAGAAAGGAGAGATGAACATGTCGTTTACACCTACTGTTGACGCGGACAAATGTGAAGGTTGTGAAGAATGCGTAGATATTTGCCCTATGGAAGTCTTTGAAATGCAGGATGGAAAATCTGTTCCTGTAAATGCTGAAGATTGCGAAGGGTGTGAAAGCTGCATCGAAGTCTGTGAATCAGGCGCCATCACAGTTACAGAAGACTAATTAGTGCGTAAACAAAAACCCTCCAAATTACACTTTTGTTCTTGCGAGGGAAGCATGACCGAAGCAATCTCCTGAAAATAAGGGGATTGCTTCGTCGTTCGTTCCTCACTTCTTGCAATGACTGCTCGGAAAATCAATCACTTGAAAGAACCTGTTTTTTTTCTTCGGTTCAAAATCTTGATTGTATCCACAATTTCCTGACTTGAAACCTCTTGCCTGATCTTTTCCATTTTATTCATTACATCGGCAAATCGAACACCTTCTGCAGCGCTGATCCATTCAAGCTGAAGCCGATTTGGTTTAATGCCCAGCTTTTCCATCCTCTTTTGCAGCCTTTGAACCCTTTTTTGGGTCCAGTGATTCGCATCAATATAGTGACAATCACCTATGTGGCAGCCGCTTACAAGCACAACCGGCGCTCCCTTAAGGAAGGCATGCCAGATGAACTTTTTGTCCACACGACCTGAACACATGGTGCGTATTATATTCACGCTGGCAGGATACTGAAGACGCGAGACTCCGGCATAGTCTGCTCCGGCATAAGAACACCAGTTACAGGCAAAGACCAGCACTTTTTCTTGGGCTTTGTCTTCGAGTAGGGCGTCGATCTGACATATAATCTGGTCATCGGTAAAATGGTTCATTATGATGGCGCCAAAAGGACACTCTGCAGCACAGGTGCCGCAGCCGGCGCATGCCGCTGAATTAACGACAGCCGGCGTTTTTTTCTTAACATCGACCGTAATTGCATTGTAAGGACATACCTCGGCACATATTCCACACGAGTTGCAATGCTCTGGAATCACCACCGATGTAATCGGTTCGGTTATAATTTCTCCTTTATGCATCAAGCGTATGGAACGCGCCGCCGCCGCAGATGCCTGAGTAACGCTTTCCTTGATATCCTTGGGCCCTTCGGCGCATCCAGCATAAAAAACCCCGGGGGTAGCCGCATCTACCGGCTGCAATTTTGGATGGGCTTCCAGGAAAAACCCGTCCGGCGTCAACTGAAGACCGAGCATCTCCCGAATCTTTTGAGCGCTTTTTGCAGGCCTGATCCCAATGGCCAGTACAAGCATATCCAGATCGTGAAATTCCAGCACGCCCGATGCGGTATTTTCAACAGCAACCCGCAGGCTTCTATCGGGAAGCTCCTCAACGGTTCCTGGCAAACCTCTTAAATAATTGACGCCTGATCGACGACTTCGCATGTAAAGATCTTCGAATCCTTTTCCGAACGCTCGAATATCAATATAGAAAACCTTTATATTAACATCCGGATAATGCTCCTTGAGTACAAGCGTGCTCTTAATTGTATTCATACAGCAAACATTTGAACAGTAACTGCCCCCTTTTCTGACTGAACGGGATCCAACACACTGTATAAAACCGATGGATTTGGGACGTCTTCTGTCTGTTGAACGGATCAGCTCCCCTTTGGTCGGGCCTCCGGCATTTATAAGACGTTCAAACTCAAGGCTGGTTAATACATTTTCAAACCGCGTATATCCGTATTCGTCAAGCTCTGTCGGATCATATGGCTCCAACCCGGTAGCCACGACTATTGATCCAACCCTTTCCTTAATCTCTTCATCAGACATGTGAAAATTGATGCAACCTTTTTCGCAGGCATCCATGCATTTTGCACAAACAGAGGGGTTATGCCCGAGACATTCATTAATATTAACAACGTATGCGGAGGGAACCGCCTGTGGGAAAGGGGTAAAGATAGCTTTGCGTGTTGAAAGACCCACATTAAACTCGTCAGGACGAACTACCGGACATGCTTTGGCGCAATCTCCGCAGGCAGTGCAATCTTTTTCATCCACATAACGAGCCCGCTTTAAGATACTTACATTAAAGTTTCCAACAGATCCTTTAACATCTATTACCTCGCTCATGGTGTGAAGTTTTATTTTAGGATGTCGACCGACATCCGTCATCTTCGGCCCGAGGATTCAGATGGAACAGTCCATTGTGGGAAAGGTCTTGTCAAGCTGGGCCATGGTCCCGCCGATTGATGGTCTCTTCTCAACAAGGATTACCTCATAACCATTATCTGCAAGATCAAGTGACGCCTGGATTCCGGCTATTCCACCACCGATCACTAAAGCTCGTTTCGTCAGCGGCACCCTTTCGCCGGCAAGAGGCCAAAGCATACGCACCCGCGAGACAGCCATCTTTACCAGGGTTACAGCCTTTTGTGTCGCGGCATCAGGCTCATTCATATGGACCCAGCTACACTGTTCACGCAGATTGGCCATTTCAAGAAGAAACGGGTTAAGACCGGCAGACTGTATCATCTGGCGGAAGGTGGGCTCGTGAAGCCTTGGTGAACAGGAAGCTACAACAATACGGTCTAATCCGTGTTCAAGGATGTCCTCTTTGATCTCCTGCTGCCCTGGTTCGGAACAGGCATAAGCTATGTCTTTTGAAACAATAACCCCATCAAGAGCTGATGCTGTTTCAGCCACATACCCACAGTTTATGGTTCTGGAAATATTCAGACCGCAGTGGCAGACATAAACACCTATACGCACGGCTTGACCCGGGCTTATTGAAATATTTTCTGCAACATTTTCTTCCATTTTTATACCTTTTAATAGTTAGGATTAAGGATTAAGGGGTAAGGATTAGCGCATTGAAACGATTTGAAAGTTTAGCAAAAAGCACGTTGATTGTAGAAGGCCAATCGAAAAATTCTATGAAAGAATACATCTAATCCTTTAATCCTTAATCCACTAATCCCCTACTTATTCCCAGCAAATAGTCTTTGCTAAGAGGCTCGTTAAGTCCATCATTTCCATGCTTAATTCATCTCCAAGAAAAGGATCTTCCATTGCGCATTTGAGATGGATCTGGCATTTAGGGCAGGCCGTGACAAGAAGATCGCTTCCCGTGGCATGAGCCTGCCTCAGGCGTTTTACCTGAAGCGCCTTGCTGAATGAATCGCATCCGGTCCATGCGCTGTTGCCACAGCAGATAGCAGCAGCTCCGCTGTCCTGCATTTCCTGGAAACGGTCGCCTTTAAGACGCTTTATCAACATTCTCGGGAGATCGGCTTTTTGCTCAAGCCTGCTCAAACGGCACGGGTCCTGAAAAGTCAACCTTTTATCAATTTTTTTGAAACTCACCGCGCCCTTGTCAATCTCTTTCTCAAGAAGATCATAAATGTGCGTTACCTTGAATTTTAATTCAAGGCCATAGTTTGTATAGTCGTGTTTCAATGTTCGGTAACACTCCGGGCAGGAGGTAACAACCTCTTCAATGCCAAGAGAATGAATTAAATCAACATTGAATTTGGCAAGCCTTAAAAAGTTCTCCTGGTCTCCAGACCATAGAAGATCGTGCCCGCAACATCGCTCATCTTTGAGTAGAGCCGGCTTAATATCAAAAAAATTCAACAAACGAAGGCTGTCAACTATAATATTAGAAGTCTGAACGCTCAGATGGTGTCTGAAAAATATATCGAAAAATGGTGCGCAACCGCCAAAAAACAGGACTTTACTCTTATGATCAAGCTTGATGTTATCCGGAAGCCATGTCCAGCGCTCTGTTTTAATCTTCGGAGAACTCATTGCCCGCATTAAAGACTGGAAAAAGCCTCCGTGAGCCTCACGGCCATCAATACCGGCTTTTTTGAAAAATCGGCGAGCATCCCTGATAAACTCCGGGAAGTTAATGCCGGATGGGCATCTGTCATAACAAAGGCCGCAGGTCAGGCATGCCCATACATCCTCCTTGGCATAAGAAGAATCCAGATCGCCGGCTATGATTGAACCGGCCAGAGCCCGAGGTGAAAAATCCTTTCCGCTAAGCGCCAGCGGACATGTTGATGAACATTTGCCGCAGTCCTGACATGCATAGACATCATGAGAAGAAATTATATCAGATAAAAGTTCTTTGCTCGCAGCTTCTGGTTTTGTTGCTTTTCCCAGCGCCAAAGGGCTTTTGCCAAGAGATTGGATGTCCCTGCAAAAATCTTTAAGAAATTGCAGCAACGGTTTTGAATCGTCAGGTAGGAATGTAGCAAGGCGCAGGCGTTCTTTCCCTAATCCCAGAAGACCGAGAATCTCCCGCATATCTTGTGTATTTTCCCTTGCGGCGGCGGTGCCGCTTCCATAACGGCAGGCGCCGGGCTCACATCCTACAAGAGCGACTCCGTCCGCTCCCATCTCAAACGCCTTAAATAGAAGAGATTTGCTGATCCTTCCTGTGCAGGGAATACGGATCATTTTAACCTCCGGAGGTATTTCAGCCCCTTTGTCCTGAAGAATCTGAAATGCGGTATGAGGCCCCCAGTTACACATCATTAAGATGATATTATAATTATTCATAATATTAAGTAATCGTTCACGGTTCAAGGTTCAGAGGTCACGTTTTTTTCAACGAACTATGCAACGACTGATTGCTTTTATGTTTTGATCAACGTTGAAATTAGAAATTAGAAATTTGGCCTTCATGCTTTTGTACTGTTCTTCCCAATTTCCAATTTCAAGTTTCAAGCCGTTAACGGTTACAAACATTCTATCTATTTATAAAAAGATAGAGCGTAGCGACTCATTAACTTTAGCTCACTTTAGGCACTTTAGCTCACTTGTAACTTCCAATAATTCCTTAAGTGTCCATTCAAGATAAGCCTGGTTTCTGTATGGACTGTCGGCGGCATTTGTCGGACATACCGAGATACAGTTTCCGCATCCCTTGCACAGCACCTCATCCACCGATGCATACCATCCATCAACATTGTTTTTGTATAAGCTAATGGCGTGATAAGGACAAACTCTATTGCAGCGTCCGCAACCACGGCATAACCTTTCATCCACTACTACGGTAAACCCCTTGCTCTGCCGTGGTCCGCGCGGCATAATAGCCGCCGCCTGAACTGCGGCGGCAGCCCCCTTTTGTCTTTTAGAAATATTAATGCCGGAAGGATCGGCAAGAAAAAGTCCTGAAATAGAGGTTACTCCCGGATAAAAGAATGGTATCCCGGAAACACCGTCCTTTTGCAAAGATGATGCAACAATACGGCTCGGCAACCCTTCCTGGTGTATATGCTGAATTTTTTTCCTTGATTTTTCACCAAGTATCACAGAGCCCACACGTATAGCCTGCTGGAAATCGCCCATATCTATAAAAATCTGAAAATCTCCGAGTGTGCCGCTGAACCACTTTACCGAAGACCCCTCAAAACTGTGAATGTTTGGATGGTTCAGTTTTTCACTAAGCGGTTTTTTAGAAGTCCCAAACAAAAAAACCTCGAGTCCGGCCTGGGCAAGGGCAAAAGCGCTGCTCACAGCCGGTTTAGATTCCCCGATCACCGCAGTTGTAAAATTATAGTTCCTTACAAGCGCCGGCAAAGGCTTTAATCTTCTCGTCCGTTCAATAGAGCGATCTATCAGCCCTCTGAACCTGCTTAAAGCCAGTGAAGGATTATTTGCCACAAGTCTCAGAACTTCTCCCCTCAAATTACAAGCCTCGACCATAGACCGGCTTATCCCAGTTCCTGTAAACAGAGCATATTTTAGTCTGCTTCTCTGGTCGGTGCATGCGCTGCATACAAAATTCAACGGGCAGCATACACAGGATGCAAGAACTATACGTGTAATACCTTTTTTGCGAATCGTTCTTATAAGTTCCGATGAGCCTTCAGGTATACATGCAGAGCTCATGGCTTCAGCATGGACAACATCCTTCCGGGATCTTAATTCATTAATATATTCACCCATCCCTTCAAGCCACCCAAGAGAATCATTGCATTTGCAAACAAATATTCCAATACGGATATCGGAAGAAAGACCCCGGTCAGGAGGATAAAAGGAAAGACCATGCCCCTTTAACTGTTGCAAGCTTCCACAGAGCAGAATCATAGCCTGTGCAGCCGCTGCATAGCCTCGAAGCATCATAGCGTATATATCCGGCTTTGCATTCTTTGGGCCATATGCTCTTATTACATCCTCTCCTTTAATGCTGGTAGCCATAGATGGATCAGCTATAATTATAACGCCCGCGTTTTCAATAATGTCTTCCGGAAGACATCCATGATTCACGGCGTTGATTGAGCCGCAGGCGTCAACACACTGAAGGCACTGGGAACATACGCCGCACTGCAGGCATCGCCCGGCTTCAAAAACAACCTGCGATTCACTATATCCCAATACAACTTCCAAAAAATTATCCCTGCAGGCATCCGCTCGTCTATGCGGCATCTCAGGCCGTGACAGCACGGCAAGATCTTTCGGTATTTCCGGGAAATCTCTGTTCAGGGGTCTTAATACACTGTTGCCTTCATGCTGATCACCTGAAATGTTCCTGTGAACCGTTAAGGCAACCTTTCTGCCGGTTGCCATGGCTTGAACCACGGACGACGGACCTGAAACCACATCTCCGGCCGCATATACACCGGAGATGTTTGTGCTAAACGATTCATCAACGTTGATATAGCCATGACCGGTGATATCGCAGCCACCTTTGCTTTTGCTGCCTTTAAATGCCCCAACCTGACCGGTTGCAACAAAAGCTCTCTCAAATTCAAGTTCAAAAGGCTTGCTTCCCGGGATCATGACAGGCCAGGGGATTCCCTGTTCATCAGGTTCTCCTGGTTTGGTAGGGACGCAACGCAATTTGTTTAACTTGTTGTTTTTTTCTATAAAGGCGGTCACCTGAAGGCTGTCCTTTATAACAACTCCCTCTTCTTCCGCTGCTTTTATCTCTTCCGTATCTGCTGGAATTAAGTTCCTTGGAAACCATGATAATATTGTGACTTTGGCTCCAATACGTATAAGTGTTCTGGCCAGGTCAAACGCGGCATTTCCATCTCCGATCACCGCTACATTTTTTTTCAGCTCATCTATTTCGTTGGAATAGACTTTTTTAAGAAAGGATATACACCCTTCAACACCTTCAAGTGTTTCCCCGGGAATACCAAGCATACGGTCAGACCATGTTCCTGTGGCCATGATAACAGCGTCAAAGCCCTTTTTAAGGCTGTCAATATCGCTGTCTAAATCAATTAAGGCGGATGTTATGAGTTTTACCCCAAGCTTCTCAACAATATATGCTATTTCAATGTCGAGGATGTCTCTGGGAAGGCGATGAGGACCGATTCCGTATCTAAGCAGACCGCCCGCCATCTTTTCCTTTTCAAAAATTGTTACCTGATAACCATGTCTTGCAAGATCGGCGGCAGCAGATAGACCGGCGGGTCCGGAACCGATAATGGCGATTGACTCAGACCTTTTTTGTTTTATGAAAGTCTCAAGTCCGTGTTTTGTCTTTTCTTTATACAACAGCTCATAGTCTGCTAAAAATCTCTTTATATCCTTTATTGCAATCGGATCATCTATATCGCCTCTTCTACAGGCCTTCTCACAAGGGTGTGTACAAATCCGTCCGCAGATGCCGGGCAGGATGTTATCCTCCCTGATGAGATTCAAAGCATCCGAAAACCTGCCTGCCTTTGCAAGAGCGACATATCCCTGGACATTAACTCCAAGCGGGCAGTTTTCCCGGCAAAGTGGTTGTTGCCTTTTATCGATAACCGCGCTGCCAGGAAGGCTGCGTCTGCTGTTAAAATTTATTGCTTTTCCACCCCCAGGAGCTGAAACCGGACAAATATCTATACAGCGGCCGCATAATATGCATTGATCCTGATCCACAAAGGTCTGTAATCGATTCATGCGTAAGCGAAAGCCCTGGGGGCTGTGTTTTATGTAGGTTATTTCAACAGGCAAAATAGTTCGAATGCCCGGATTTCTCAAAATTCTTATCAGTCCGGGCCGGTGGGCATGATTGAAAGGAATGCCTGATTTCAGTTTATATTCATCACGGGAAAGTTTTAAATCAAGATCACAATCGGAATCAACAAGGGTAACCGGAATGCCAAGCTCGCCAAGCTTGTTGGTCGCGGCTATTCCGGCTGGTGTGGCGCCTATAACGATAACTCTGCGAAGCCTGTCTTTTGTGGGTTTCATTAAACAGTTCCTGCCTTGCCAGCAGCCTTTTTGTTGCGCCCTTTAATGATTGCCAGTCCGTAATCAAAGCCCTTTTTAAAGGACTTGATATTTGTCTCTTCTGTACCCTTTGGCACAGAGGCCGCGACACTATCAAGAGCCGCGTCTATGGAGACAACCTTTGTTAGGGCAGTGCAAAAACCGATCATAATGATATTTGCCATCATCTTTCGCCCCATTTCTTCGGCCATGCGTGTGGCAGGTATGGAAAAAGAATCGCATTTATTCAAAGTCGGGTGCACAAGATCCTGGTCAATAAGCAAAACAGTTTCATTCGTCATCTGTATAATAAATTTTTCGTATCCAGCCTGAGACATGCATATAAGGATATCCGGATGTCTTACATAAGGGTAGCGGATAGGTTCTTCCGAGATTACAATCTGAGCGCTACAGGCGCCTCCGCGCGATTCCGGCCCGTAAGACTGTGTAAACACGCTTTCTTTCCGGTCTCCCAAGGCTGCAGATCTCCCTAATATACGACCGGCCATGATAATACCCTGGCCACCAAATCCTGTAATAATGATTTCTTTTTTCTGTTTATCAGCCATAGCTTGATGAATTCGTAAAAAGTCCAAAAATACCGTTTTTCGTCTAACAAACACTTTCCATGAAATGTGTTAACCTTTAACTATTCCATATTATCAGATCGGCAGATCTTTTCGTAACTTTCTCCTAATGCCGGACGGTCAATATCAACAAATTTGCCCAGCACAATCCCTTTTTCATGGTCAATATCAAGCTGTGTCAGATCTGCCGCATTTTTTATTATAGTCTTTTCTTGATATTTCTTTAATGTGTCCAGTGGTTTTTCTTTATTGCGTCGTCCATAATTAGTCGGACAGGGCACAAGGACTTCTATAAAAGAAAACCCGGTTTTTGTAAGCGATTCATTTATTGATTCAGTTATGTCACGCGAGTGAAGCATGGTCCATCTGGCAACATATGTGGCTCCTGAAGCATATGCCAGCAGGGGTAAATTAAAGGGGGTTTCAGGATTACCATAAACCGTTGTGGCGGTTTTGGCCATGTTTGGGGTAGTAGGCGCAACCTGGCCTCCTGTCATGCCGTAATTAAAATTGTTTACACAGATAACAGTTATATCAACATTACGCCTCGCTGCATGGATAAAATGATTTCCGCCTATGGCAAAAAGATCCCCGTCACCGCTGAATACAATTACCGTAAGATCGGGTCTGGCCAGTTTTAAACCTGTTGCAAAAGGGATTGCCCTTCCATGTGTGGTATGAAAGGAATCAAGCTTGACGTAACCTGAGGCACGGCCCGAACAACCGATCCCTGATACCATTACAATTTTTTTGGGATCAATTTTGCTTTGCTTTATTGCTCTTAAACAGGCTGAAAAAACGGTTCCAATCCCGCATCCAGGGCACCAGATAGACGGAATGCGATCTGTTCGCAATAAATCATCCAATGGATGGTCGGGTGGATGGCCAGGTCTCAAAAGGCCTCCTTCAACACTTCAAGAACCCGGTCAGGGGGAATGGCTGATCCTCCGGCATCACCTACTAAAAAGGCAGGGGCTTTTCCGCCAATGCATCGCTGAACCTCCTGATGGATCTGTCCAAGATTAATTTCCACTGTCACAAAACCTTTTACCCTGTTGGCCAGCTCCATGATCTTATCTTCTGGAAAAGGCCATATTGTAATCAAACGCAAAAGTCCTGCCTTGATTCCACGCTTTCTGGCTTCATCAACAGCCGCAAAGCTTGTTCTTGCAGAGATGCCGTAAGAAACAACTGCTATTTCTGCATCATCAAGACGATAACTTTCGGTTTGTATAATATCCTTTAAATTCTTGCGAATCTTTCCGATCAGTCGATCCATCATCTGCTTCTGGGTTTCCACATTGATGACCGGATAGCCCCTTGTGTCATGTGTAAGACCGGTCACATGTATATTATAACCCTCTCCTGCGGCGGGCATGGGAGCAACCAGGTTTGGCCCAGGCTCATAGAGTTTAAAGCGGTTTTTTCTCCCTTTTGGCCGGCATCGTGATATGATCTTGATTTTTTTTGGATCAGGAATAATCACCTTTTCACTCATATGCCCGACCATTTCATCGGTCATTATGAGCACAGGCAAGCGATATCTTTCGCTTAGATTAAATGCCCTAATTGTCTGATAAAAAATCTCTTGTGGCGAGGAAGGCGCGAGCACAATAATTTCGTAGTGGCCGTGGGAACCCCATCTTGCCTGCATCATGTCGCCTTGAGCGCCCTGCGTTGGAAGACCGGTGGATGGCCCGACCCGCTGTACATTTACAACCACACAGGGAGTTTCGGTACAGATTCCCAGACCGATATTTTCCATCATAAGACTGAAACCAGGGCCGGAAGTGGCTGTCATGCTCTTTACTCCGCCCCATGAAGCTCCAAGCACAGAAGCCATGGCAGCGATTTCATCCTCCATCTGTATAAAGGTGCCTCCGACTTTCGGAAGTCTAACGGAAAGATGTTCGGCAATTTCAGTAGCAGGTGTTATGGGATATCCCCCAAAAAAACGGCATCCTGCTGCCAGAGCCCCTTCAGCACAGGCAACGTCGCCCGTAATAAAATATTCACCTGTATTTATCGCTGGTTTCATTATGTTTTTCTGGCTCCTGGTTCCTGGCCCCTGATCCCTCACCAGTAACCTCAACAGAATATATTGCAAATTCAGGGCAAACTATTTCACAGTAATGGCAATTCAAACAGTCGTCCGGCTTCTTGACAGATGGAAGATGATAACCCTTTTTGTTGAAGTTTGAAGAAAATTCCAGAACCTGCTGTGGACAAAATTCAATGCAGTAACCACATCCCTTACATCGGTCTTCAAGAATATATACTATGCCCTTAGAAACATGTATTTCGTCCGCATCAAGTGGAACCCGCCAGAATTTCATATGGGCTTTCCCCAAGTAAAAAATAATAATTAGTATTATTAATCAAAAATTTTGATAAATATATAATTATCAATAAGTTTGTCAATAATAATATTTGCGGTGTTTTAATCAAATTGATGATACTCCTTCACTTTTTTAGGGGTATCTCAGGTTTCGCTCGAAGAAATCGTTTGGCAACTAAAACAGATTTTGAGGCGTACGTCTTGAGAAGATGCGTGATTAATTTAATCTATGATCTCTGCGTACTCTGTGGTGAAAATGACCGGCTTTTTCTATTTATTTTTTAACGGTAAAATTGCGTTTTCCGGGCAGATCTGAGCGCAGATTGAGCAGCCGACACACATGTCAGGGTCGATTTTAACCCTTTCATCCTGGGTATAAAATGCAGGGCATGCGAGTTCATTGACGCAATTTCTGTGATTTTTGCATTTATCGCTGATATAAAACGGCAGGGCCTTGAGCATTTTCAGGTTCTTAGCATAAAGGGTGCACATCTGTTTTGATATAACGACCGATACCCCTTTATAATTAAGGGCTTTTTTTACAGCCTCAATACTTTTTTTAATATTGTACGGCCTGATGACTGTAACGTGGGACACACCGATTCCCCTGACAACATTTTCAATGGAGACATGGCCGAACCCTTCAAGATTTAATTTTTTCATATCAACGCCGGGATGCGGCTGGTGTCCTGTCATGGCGGTAGTGCCGTTGTCTAAAATGATCAGCGTAAAATTGTGGTTATTGAAAACAGCGTTTATCAGCCCTGGTATGCCTGAGTGAAAGAAGGTTGAATCCCCAATAAAGGAAATGACCTTTTTATCTGTTGCTTTTGAAAAACCGCAAGAAGTTCCGACAGATGATCCCATGCAGATGAGAAAATCGGCCATGGAAAGAGGGGGCAGCAAGCCAAGGGTATAGCACCCGATATCTGTCGGGTATATGGTTTCCAAGCCCTCTGCTGCCTTTTTAACCGCGTAATATGTGGCTCTGTGTGAGCAGCCCGCGCAAAGATTAGGGGGCCGCTGTGGAATTTCCGGGATATCGGAAAGATCGACAGTTTTTGGCAAAGTATATGGAACATCAAAATATCTTGCTATGCATTGCCTTACAAGACCGGGATTAAACTCGTAAAGACGTGAAAAAAGGTCCTTTCTTTTGCCATTTATGGGCAGGATTAATTCTTCCTCCTGGGCGAACGCCTTTACGCTCTCTTCCATATAAGGCTCACCTTCTTCTACAATTAGAACCTTTTTACATTCTTTTAAGAAATCCTTTATCAGATTCGCCGGCATTGGATGTGAAAAACCGATGCGAAGTATTTTGATCCTGCCGACCATATCCAGGTCTGTTACAGCATCATATACATAGTTGTAGCTTACGCCATTGCATATAATGCCAAGATTTCCTTTTCCTGTTATAAAATTATAAGCGCTGGTTTCAGAGATCTTTTCAGCATGTTTAAAATTTTCAAGCAGCTTGACGTGCAGCTTTCTCGCTACAGCAGGAACCGTAACATAATTGAAGGGATCTTTTTTAAAATCCCCCTTTGTTTTTCTTTTTTTGATTTTACCCAGAGCCACAACTTCAGTAGTATGGTTGAGTCTGGTCGTTGTTCTGAAGATAACCGGTTCACAAAGCTTTTCAGAAAGATCAAATGCAAAAGCAACCATCTCTCCGGCCTCTTCAGCCGATGAGGGTTCGAGAAGCGGAAGGCCTGAAATAGCGGCATAATAACGGTTGTCCTGTTCGTTCTGGCTTGAAAACATGAACGGGTCATCAGCCGTAATAATAACCAGGCCCGCTTTTACCCCAATGTAAGCAAGGGTCATAAGGGCATCTGCAGCAACATTCATTCCTACATGCTTCATGACGCACATGCTGCGAATCCCGGAATTTGCTGCAGCAGCCGCTATTTCAAGGGCAACCTTTTCATTGACGCTGTATTCAAAATAAAGATCGCTTTCCCTGGATATCTGGAAAAGGTTCAGTGAAATTTCGGAAGACGGCGTGCCCGGATAAGTGGTTGCAACAGCAACCCCTGCCTCAATTGCTCCACGGGCAATTGCTTCATTTCCAAGGAGCAGCATTTTTTGGCCTGGCCGGTCGGTTAATAATTTGTGCATTGTATTCCCTCTAAATTTTAGATAATAAATCTTAGTTCAGCCACAAAGGCACTAAGACACCAAAGATTATAATATAAGGTTCTTTTCCCGATTAATTGATCCAAAGGGTTCGAGGATTCAAGTAGTCGAGCACTTTCACTTGAATCCTTAAATTACATACTATAATATATCAGCACCGTTTTTCGTGTAAAGGATTTTCTGCAAGAAAGCCGTGTGGTTAAATAATGCAAGAAACTTTACAAACACCGAATGTTGTGCAATAAAGCGCTAATGACAAACCGATGTTCCTTGAATATCTATTGCTTCATGAGTTGGCCCATCGCTTCAGAGTAGGTATTCACAGGGATTTACCCAATGTATATGATGTTGAGTTAGATTGAGATTAATGGGTGGTTTGGTGGTTTCGGCAATTCGATGGATTGTAAAAGGATATCCTATGTTTAGAAAAGCCTGCCTTTTGTTGTTTGTATTTATTCTGATCCCCTGTATTTCCCATGCTGAGATAAAAACCTATATCCATACGGTTAAACAATCATTTGGAGGAAGCCAGTCGCCGGATGACGCACGGGTTGGGGCTATTGCCAAGGCCAAGCGTGAAGTCCTTGAAAAGGCCGGGACATATCTGGAAAGTTTGACCATCGTAAGGGAAAACGTAGTTGAAAAAGACGAAATCCTTGCTCTTGCCGCCGGTGTGCTTAAAACAGAAATTGTATCCCAAAAGAACTTTGCGACAGAAGATACTTTCGGAATTGTTGTTAAGGCAAAAGTAGATGTTGATACAAGCATTCTTGAGGAACGAATAAAAAAACTGCTTCAAGACCGCAGCCTTTTGGAAAAATACAAGGAGAATCAAAAGCATGAAAAGAAACTTCTAACAAGGATTAAAGAGCTTGAAAGAGAAAATCAAGAACTAAAAACCCTGCCGGCAAAAGAACAGAAACAGAAAAAGGAAACACTAAAAAACCAGTTCAGAGAAGCAACGCAAGGCTTGACCGCTTCTGAATTAATGAACAAAGCCCTGGCTTTTTGGGAAAATGGAAAATATACAGACCCAGACAAGGCATTGGAATATTTAAACAAGGCAATTAGTCTGGATTCAAATTATGCTTATGCCTATGTTGACCGAGGGAACGCCTGGGCTGACAAAGGCAATTATGATCATGCCATATCAGATTATAACAAAGTAATTGAATTAAACCCGGGATTAGCTAAAGCCTATTACAACAGGGGGAACGCCTGGGATGATAAAGGCAATTATGATCGGGCTATATCAGATTATGACAAAGCAATTGAATTAAATCCAGGATACGCTGATGCTTATAACAACCGAGGGCTCGCCTGGACTGACAAAGGCAATTATGATCGGGCTATATCGGATTATAACAAAGCCATTGAATTAAACCCAGGATTCGTTGCCGCCTATAGCAACCGAGGGATCGCCTGGGCTATCAAAGGCAATTATGATCGTGCCATATCAGATTTTAACAAAGCCCTTGAATTAAACCCGGGATTAGCTAAAGCCTATTACAACAGGGGGAACGCCTGGACTGACAAAGGCAATTATAACCGGGCTATGTCGGATTTTAACAAAGCCATTGAATTAGATCCAAGAGACGCTAATGCTTATTATAACCGAGGGTGCGCCTGGACTGACAAAGGCAATTATGATCGGGCTATATCAGATTATAACAAAGCCATTGAATTGAACCCAAGAAACGCTAATGCCTATTACAACCGTGCTATTATTTATAAAAAATTAGGGCGAAACAGCAAAGCTGCAGATGACTATAATAATTATCTAAGAATAAATGGCAACAAAGATGGGAATGCCGAGCAGGTAAGACAAGAAATAAGAAATTTAGGATATGCTCCAAAATATTGAAGCTCACACAACCTTAAATCCAAGACGGCGGAAATTTTGCTGTTTTTAGATTCGCTCGCCAACCCCGCAGCAAGCTACGGGGGATGCGCTTGCTATTGCGGTTCAATTGAGACGCGCGGCTGTAAGTGCCTCAAAATTCAACATATCTGCTATTCATGTAACAAATTGAAACGCTTTAAAATTTGTGATATACAAATGCAATCTCTAAGAACATTATTGGATTCTTGAATTGTACAGGTGGCAAGCTATCTGTGGTAATAGTCAGAAACTATATAATAACTATTTCGGCGTAGGAGAATTAAAAGATAATGTATCTCCCCAATTATTCTGTTATAATGTCAAGACTTTTTATTTGGCAAAATCACACGATAAAACCCTCTGCCAAGGGTTTTATCAGGCAAAATCGCTTTATAATTCCTTTTCGCATGCAATAATGCACGAAAACAAATCGGGCTTTTAGGCCCGCTAAATCAAAGTTATGCCCAAAGGAGCAAATGGCGTGGCTAAATATCGTGTAGTTGCATTTTTGGATATACTTGGATTCAAGGATCTACTTGGTAAGAATGGTGCAGACGCAATTGCTGACAAATATTCTCATGTAATTCATTTAGTAAAATCTTTCAATCGGGACTTATTGCCTAATTCAGAAGAACCAAGCTTGTTTGCTATCAGATCAGAGGAAACACGCTGGTGCATAAGCAAAATATTCTCAGACTCAATCATCCTAGTCTCTCTTGAAGACAGTGAAGAATCATGCTTGCGATTATTGCTTTACGTGTGGAGGCTATTGCAAGCATGCCTATCGATACAAATGCCATTTCGCGGTGGAATCGCTTACGATGAGATGTGTGTTGATGAAGATAATGAGATATTTCTTGGGCGAGCATTAACTAAAGCCTATGAATTGGAGGGGGCACAGGAATGGATCGGTGCTGTTATACATGAAGACATAGAAAAAGCCTTTCCGAACATCTTTAATGGCACCATCTGCCCGTATCTCAAAAATATATTTCTTAAGTATTCTGTTCCATTTAAAGGTGGGGCAAGAAAGCGACTTCATACAATGAATTGGCGATTTAACCTCAACGTTGAAGAAGGGACTCGATCATTGATGCCATACTCAACAGATAAGAGTGTCATCAAGAAGGTTCAAAATACGCTGAAATATGCTCAGGATGTGGTTCAGTCCGGTGAAGTGTATGTTTCAGATCGCGGTAACGCCCCGATAGAACTTAGATTATTCTCCTGCGGGAGCAAACTTCCTCCTTTTCCGCATGGAGATGATCTTTAATGCATAACCAGCCCCTTCAATGAGACGTCCCTGACGGGCCGCTCCTGAGGGGCAACGTTGGGCATCAGAGGAGCGCAAATGAGACCGAAGATTTTTGATATGCTTTTCAAAGACGATCGCATGTTTGTTCTGGAAGTGTGCCCGGTTACAACGAGCATACTGACATCCAGCGATCCACCAAAAAAGCAGTGGGGCGTAATCACTCGACGAAATGTGCCGGGGTATCCACCTCACCGAACTGACAACTTCACGACCCGGAGCGAAGCCGTTATCTTTTACAAGAAAGTGGTAGTCGAAACACCTCGCGTCAGCCTTGGTAACAAATCTCCAGACCCTGTACCGACAATCGAGGAATACACACGCTGGCTACTTGACGAAGGGCTTTACGATCCGTTGCTGAATTCAACTGCACCAATAAACGAAGACCAGTAGATTGTTGATGGACATTATGAAACTCACAAAATTTGAAGCACTCCGGGCATATGCTAAGATGATGAATACTCTTGATGCGTCACATATCGCACCACTGCTCGCTGATGACTTTCAGTACGCATCGCAATGGGTATTCGAGGAAATTACATCCAAGCAAGCGTATCTCGACTACATCAAGCCCAAACTGGATTCCATAGCAAAGGCAGGATCTCATGCGTATGCTGAGATGGCGGAACTCAAGGCATATAGCGGTGGCCCCTGCGTCGTGGTGGCTCAAGGAAGCAAAGATAATCTGCTTGCAACAGTGCTCGTAGAGGTCAAGGACGGGTACATTAAGCGTCTTGACATGTGCCAAATCCCCCCCCCCGTCTGCTGCGACAAGAACCGGGGAGTATCCGGCTTAATGCCCAACCATTCACTATTGCAGACGCAAAAAGCCGCGCCGCACAGTTCAATCTTAAACAATACAATAATGAAAAATCTCCAACCGAAATATGAAAATCGTCTTGTGGCTTTTATTGATATTCTTGGCTTCTCAAACCTTATCCAAATATCTGAAAATGAACCCGGTAGAGTTCCATGGCTGATAAATATTTTAAATGCAATCAAATCCAATGAGGGGATAAAAGAAAGATTCGGTGAAGATCTTGATGTCAGAATGGAATTTACAGCATTTTCCGATTGTTTTGTATTGTCTTCTAGAATTCCGGAAGATCCTGTAAATACAGCTTTGTACCAGATTGCTTTAATATGTTTCCTTTTATTAAGGTCAGGTTTATTTGCTCGGGGGGCAATTGTTGAAGGTCATCTGTTTCATAGGAACAATATTGTATTCGGCCCTGGAATGTTGGATGCTTATACTAAAGAACAAAAAGAAGCAATTTATCCAAGGGTAATCGTTTCAAGCAACATCATCAAAAGATATTACCGTGAAATAAAGGTGCCAGAAGTTAAAAAAATTGTCAACAAATGGTCTTCTACTCTACTTAGATCAGACAATGATAATAATTGGTATATTGATACAATTTTTTCTGTACCATTTTCACTGAAAAATGCGAATGAAAAAGAAGATATTCAATTAATAAAAACAAATGTAGAGAAGCAAATCGAGGAAAATAAAAATAATACCGATATTTTAAATAAATATGTTTGGTTCAAGGGATATTTTAACAATATCGCGGAAGAACATCCGGAATTTTGCATACAAAAAATCGAATAAACTGAAAGATAACATCACCTGTGGCTATGATCAGATTTTTACAACAATTTGAAGTTGGCGTTGGTGATTTAGTTTTGGAGTTTTAGGCCTAATGGTCGATTAGTTTGTGTGATGGCTCGGTATCAAATCTTGAGTTATGACAACGAGTCAGGTAAAGGTAATCACAAACACATTAAAGACCAAGAAGAATCTTATCTATTTAAAGATGTGGAAACCCTGGTAGCGGATTTTCTTGAAGAAATTGAGAAAGTAAGGAGCCAATATGAAAAAACAAATTAAAATCGGAGTAGGCGACGCTGCAACTACCCTCCATAGGCGGACAAGCAGGATGAGTTTTGATGTTTTTTTCAAAGAGGTAAATTGTTACAAAAATAGAAATTTTCTATATATATATAATAAAAAAGACACGTTGCAACTGTTTTCTTTATAATTAAACATTGATAGCGTTGTAAAAAGTCCATCTGGCCTGTCATTTCGAGCAAAGCGAGAAATCTTTGTTTCAAATAATTTTTACCAATTATTTAAAGAAGATATGCTTGGTTGCGATCTGCAATGGGGGACATTCGTTATAGGGGTTGGGTTAGGGAATTTTTTCCACCATCAATGATATCCTTTGCAATTATTTTACAAATATCTTGCATCTTTTCATATTCCGGCTCTTTTATCCACTTGATTTTGATTAATCTTCGCGTATCAAATTTATAAACCGATTGTGAGACTTCAATTTCATTCACCCATGTATCTTTCTGCCGAGCATAGTTTATAATCGTTTCCCATGTAAAAGTATATTTCATCGAAAGAAAAATCAAATCAGCAACATCTTTTGCTTCGTCACGGGACAGAGCACATATTTTATTGCTCAATATATTTTCCCACGAATCAATTCTGTGAAAGAAATTAGCAGATTGTATTTCCCCTGTATGAAATAATACATCATTCACAAATTCAATTTTCAAAGGATATTCTTCATTATGGATAAAAATCCGCGCAAAATCTTCACTTAACAAAGCTATTTCAATCTCAGAGAAATGACTCTGTAATTGCGAAATGATTTTATTTGATAATTGTTTAAAATTGTTTTCCCTGTTTACAAAAAAGTCCAAGTCCTCGGAATACCTGTGCTTAAGGTAATGCCTTCCGAGCGCAGTACCTCCTGTCAGATAAAATGTATCATCAACCTTCATAATAAGTTTGAGAACCAAATCCTGAAAAGGATATAGATTATTGGTATAATAATTTTCTGACATAATTATATTTAAGAGCTAAGGATTTTGGGAAAAGGGTTTTAAGAACATCCTCAGATAAAGCCTCTTCCAGCAATTCGGGCGACAACATTTTTTTAATTTCATACCATCTGCTGGATTTTAAAGCCCTGCTTAGCAGGTTTTCCCGCGTTAAGCCGTTGCATTCCCCCAATTCAATGATTGTAATAATATTTTCTTCCGAAACTTGATAATCCCAGTATAAGCTTTTAAAGAAATTTATTGCATCTTTATTAATTTTCATTTGTATCTCTTGCGTTTCCATGTGACCACCTCCTTAACTTTGATTCGGAAAAACTGTGGGAACGCTGTTTGTTGGCTTGTTCTAAACAAATCCCATAAACTTTGATTTTTGTCAATCATGCACTTTCACGCATATATGCGCGGGGCTTTCTGGGCTTTCGGGATGCAAAGTAAAGGATTTTGATAAGGATTTACCCTCCATAGGCGGACAAGCAGGATGAGTTTTGATGTTTTAACCCTTTCATCCTTTATGAAAAAGACGGGACATGCGAGCTCATTGACGCAAGAAAATTTACAAATACCGAATGTTGTGCAATAAAGCGGTAATGATAAGCCGATGTTCCTTGAATATATATTGCTTCATGAATTGGCCCATCGCTCAGAGTAGCCAAAGAGTTGTGGGTAAAAGGGAAATATCCTCGATTAGTTCAGGCAAGGAGTTTGCTGTGCTATTGGGCTGTGAGGGATCTGGAAATGCGGATGTCGGAACTTTCACGCAGACTGAAATTATCTCAACCTGCCGTGAGTCTATCTGTTAAACGTGGTGAAAAAATCGCAAAAGAACACCAATATTCACTCCTTGACGATACAAACCTATAAACTGAAGAGCGCCCCCTATTTTACTCCCAAATCGCAAATTTTGATAATTGACAGCAAGCAAAGAATTTGATTAGATATGATAATCTGATTTTAGGAGGTGCTTTATGGGAATCATGACCGTAACGGAATTTTCAAAAAATATAAAAAAAACTTTAGACCGGCTTGAATTTAGTGGCGAAGAAATAATTATCATCAGAAATAAGCACCAGATTGCACGTTTAATCCCTGGCTCACATCATCTTACAGCACTTGAGGCTATGGCGGATCTTTATCAGACATTGCCCCCTGACGCAGCTAAGGAGTGGGAGAAAGAAAGCCGGATAAACGGAACGCTGTCAGAGGAGATGCAAGATCCATGGGGTTCTTAATTGATACTTGTATATGGATAGATGTGGAAAGAGGGCATATTTCACCATCTGACGTAGCTTTGTTTACAAAAAATGAGCCTGTTTATATTTCGCCGGTTATTTTAGCTGAAATGTCTTTTGGTGCGGAAATTGCGGATAATGAGCGGATACGACAAAAACGCATGGCAGCCATTAATCGTCTCCGAAAAAAACCTTTTATTATTATTGATGAAATGACAGGTGAAATCTTTGGCAGGCTCGCAGCCAGCCTGCGTCGAAATGGTATAGACCATAAATATCGCGTTCAGGATTTATGGATAGCAAGCCAGGCAATACAAAACGGACTTAAGCTGTTAACTCGAAATGAAAAAGATTTTATAGATATACCAGGACTCGATCTGGTAATCTTTTCCAGAAAGTAAAAGGCCGGCTGCCATCCTGGATGAAACCAAAACAGTCTGCTATGCTTGGGCGCTTATTCCAGATCATGTAAAATCCAGTTAATTCTGTCAAAAGAGTCTGCCTAAATATGCTTCGAGAGCTTTCCATAAAAAATTTTACTATAATAGATAAGCTTAATATAAGTTTTTCAGATGGACTTAGCATATTAAGCGGTGAAACAGGCGCGGGCAAGTCTATTATAATAAATGCAGTAAATCTGCTGCTTGGCAGCAAGTCAACGTCAAGATTAATCCGTACAGGATCTGAGGAAGCGGAGCTTGAAGCATTATTTCAAATTACACCTGGAAGCAGACTCGCCCAAATCATGAAAGAAAAAGGTTTTGATGAATCTGAAGAACTTGTAATCAGAAGAATTATTTCCCGCAAAGCCAGGCACAGAATATATATAAACGGCTGTCTTTCCACCATACAGATGCTGAATTCAATAACAGAAAACTTAGCCGGCATATCAGGCCAACATGCTCATCAAGGGCTTTTAAAAGAGGAACAGCATCTTTTAATACTGGACCAGTTCGGCGGCTTGATGCCTCAGCGAGCCGAAATTTACAGGTATTATCATGAAATAGTACCAATGATAAAGATGCTGCAGGAACTGAAGTCTGCCGGAGATCAGCAGGATCAACATATCAAGCTGCTTGAATTCCAGAAAAAAGAGATAATTGATGCTTCTATCGGTCCGGGTGAAGATAAGGCTCTGGAGCAGAAAAGGATCCGGCTTAAAAACGGGGAGGCACTTTATCAGGCAGTTAATGGCAGCATTGAAGATCTTTACAGCGCACAGGGAGCGATAGTAGAACGCATTGTAGAGGTAAAAAAGAGGCTTGAAAAGGCGAGCCTGATCGATCCCGCGCTTACTCTGTATGTGGAAGGGCTGGACAAATCAATATTCAACCTGGAGGATATTGCTGAAGAGCTTAGAGAGTATCAAAAAAACGTAGAGATGGATGAAGGGCTTCTTGAGGAGGTTGAAGAGCGTATAGACACCCTTCATAAGCTAAAGAGAAAGTACGGAGGATCTCTCGAGGCAATTTTTGCGTATCTTGAGTCAATAGATCAAGAGCTTTCGAAAATAGCAAATCTATCTGAAAAGATAGCCGAGACAGAAGCAAAGCTGGATACTTTGCACGCCAAATTAGCACGCTCTGCGGAGAATCTTTCAAAAACAAGAAAACAGGCAGCCGATATCCTGGCTAAAAAGGTGGAAAATGAGCTGTCCACGCTTGAGATGTCTCAAACAAAATTTAAAATATCACTTCAATCAATACCAGCAGAGAAAAGTATTAATTCATATCTTACCTGTGATAATAAAGCTATCAGTGAAACCGGAATCGACAGGGCTACATTCATGATAGCGCCGAATGTCGGCGAGGCTTTAAAGCCGCTTTCAAGCATTGTGTCCGGAGGCGAACTTTCAAGGGTGGTGCTTGCCTTAAAGGCCATTCTGGCCAAGACGGAATCGGTCGAAACCATTGTTTTTGACGAGGTTGATGCCGGGATCGGGGGAAGCGTGGCTGAGGTCGTTGGGGAAAAACTGTCTTCACTTGCCCGTTATCATCAGGTAATCTGCATAACCCACTTGCCGCAGATTGCAAAATTCGGGGACTATCATTTCAGGATTTCAAAACATGTATCTCGCGGAAGAACCATAACCGGCATAACATTGCTTGATGACAAGGAGAGGGTCAAAGAAATAGCCAGAATGTTAGGCGGAGTGGAAATTACCAGGGCTACCCTTGACCATGCGCATGAAATGCTTGATAAAGCCGTAAGCCGGCCATTAGACAAACAAAGCAACAAATGAACTTATAAAATCCCAAATTTCAAGCATCAAATTACAAATAAATCCCAAATTTCAATATTCAATGAAACAGGATAGTCGAGTAGGAAATTAGTCGAGTAGTCGAGTAGTTAACAACTCGACCATTTTCCTACTCGACTACTCGACCAAAAAGGTACGGGTTTGGGATTTTAAATTTTGGTCATTGTAATTTATTTGATATTTGTTATTTGTTATTTCAGGAAAGGAAATCCCTATACTATGAATATACTTATTAGCATCCCGCCATTCCTGACATTGTGCTGCTTTTTAGGGCTTGCCGTTTTGACCCTTATACGTGGGCGCAGGACAAAAATAAATATCCTGTTTTTTATTCTATGCATACTCGGTTCTTTCCTCTACATAGACATATTGTTTGCATTTAACGTGAAATCCACCGGTCTGGCGCTGACAATCAGCCGTATAGATCATTTTTTTATAATTTATAGTTTTCCCATATATATCCACTTTTTCCATTCATACCTTAACCTTTCCGGTAAAATTTGGCTTGTCCGAGTATCATATGCTTTTGCCTTTATCCTTATGTGGTTTATTCCCACACCGCTTTATATCGAGTCCATGCAAAAATATTCATTTGGTTTTTTTGCAAAAGGCGGCGTCCTTTATCCTCTTTTCGGGATCGGCAGCCTGTGTGTAACAATAATCGTTCTTACTCTTATTTTCCAGGCAATCCGCGATGAAAAAAGCAGCATCCAAAAAAACAGGCTGAAATATGTTTTTGCAGGATTTGGAGTCATGGGGGCTATGAACGGGCTGAACGTTCTTCCGATTTTAGGATATTCAGTATATCCTCCGGGCTGTTTCAGCTTTATTCCTCTTGTTGTTTTTGCAACAGGCCTTTTTAAGCATGATCTGCTCGATATGGGGATACTTATCAAAAAAAGCCTGGTTTACTCGCTGATAACAGCGCTGCTTACCTGCATATATGCTCTTATTATTCTTTTCGCAAACAGGCTTTTTACGGATTTTGACTTTTCCGATTCAATATTTTTTCATCTGCTCTTTTTCCTTTTGATTGCTTTTGCAATCGGGCCTCTAAAAGCAAAAATACAGGGGATGATAGATAACATCTTTTCAAAAGGAAAGTATGATTATCAAAAAACCATCAAAGATGTAAGCCGGATGATAGCCTCTGTTCTTAATCTTGATGAAATTGCCAAGCTTCTTATGGATACGGTTGTAAATGTAATGAAGGTCGACTACTGCGGCCTGTTTTTATGCGATTTATCGGAATCTGGTTGCAAACATTTTGCGGCTCGGGGGAAATATTGTAATTCCGTAAGTTCTATATCAATGACCGCTAATAATTTCATTATTCAATATATTAAAAGGGAAAAACAGCCGATCATAAGGAAAAAACTTCTACAGAGATCAGGCGAGCCTGATATCCCGGATGTGCTTTCAGATATGGACAGGCTATATGCCCAGATAATTCTTCCAATGATTTTCGAAAAAAGATTAAACGGTTTTATTGTGCTTGGTGAAAAGCTTTCTGGAGATCTTTTTACACCTGAGGACATGGATCTTTTTGAAACACTTGCCAGCCAGTGCGCTCTGGCAGTTGAAAATGCGCACTCTTACAAACTGATTGATGATCTTAACAAAAACCTTGAAAAAAAGGTTAAAGAAAGAACCTTTGCTCTTCAAGAGGCTCTGTCTGAAAAAGAACGAACCCAGGAACAATTGATACGTTCTGAAAGCCTTGCCGCAATCGGACAACTGGTGGCAGGGACCGCCCACGAGCTGAATAATCCGCTTGCAAGTGTTACAAGCCTTATACAATCCACAATAGAGGATCTATCTCAATGGGATAACAGTACGCTTTTGGACCAGGACCTGATAGATGATCTCAGGTTTGCAGACAAAGAGCTGGGCAGAGCAAGGTTGATAGTTGCAAGCCTTCTAGGGCTTTCCAGGCAGACTCAAACATATGAGGAGGCCGTGAATCTAAATCTGGTAATACAAGATGCTTTAAGGATACTATATAATCAGTATAAGGGACGCGATATAGAAATAGTTGAAAATTATGACCCGGATTTGCCGGATGTCCGGGGAAATTTCGCCAATTTAGGCCAGGTAGCAATGAATATTATTAAAAACGGGATTCAGGCTGTTGAAGGTAAAAAAGGAGTGATATCGCTTAGAACCCGCTTTGATAATGATACAAAGCAGGTTGTCTTTGAGTGCGAAGATAACGGCTCGGGCATTTCAAAATCTCATCGACAGGATATCTTTAAACCATTTTTTACTACAAAAGAGGTCGGCAAGGGAACAGGTCTTGGGCTATACGTTTGCCACGAAATTATCCAGAAGCATGGTGGCGCCATAACAGTTGAAGACTCTGATGGCCAAGGCGCGCGATTTGTGATAAAACTGCCTGTAATGGAAGCCCCACTTATTTAAAAGTTGGTTTTATAACGGCTCCAGAAATCTTCCTGTGTGAACTTATGTTCCTGGGTACCGTGGTGCTCTACCGAAAAACTGGCACATGTTGCTCCCATCTTTGCGGAAGTTATCAGATCTTTTCCAGTTACCATGCCCTTAATCATTCCTGCACGGTAGGCATCGCCCGCACCTGTCGGGTCAGACAAAACTTTTGCTTTTGCTGATGGTATTTTTGTCTCCTGGCCCTGAAAATAGACTATCGAGCCGCTTTCGCCCATGGTTGTAATAATACACTTTGTCATTTTAAGAAGATCTGAACTTTCAAGTTTAGTAGCTTTCTTTATAAGTTCCAGCTCATAGTCGTTTGATATCAACATTTCGGAGCCGGTAATCATATTTGTCATCTGATCTCCTGACAATGCTGGAATAGTCTGGCCAGGGTCAAAGATATACGGCACGCTGTATTTTTTGTAAGTGCGGCTGTAGCTTATCATGTCTTCGATATTGCCCGGAGCTATAATTGCAATCGCCTTTTCCTGCTTAATTCCGTCAAAATTATAGAGCGAGGGATATTTCATCGCACCAGGGTTAAAGCCTGTAATCTGGTTATCTGATTTGTCTGTTGTAATATAAGCGCCCGCAGTGAATTCTTCCTGAATTTTCCGAATTCCTGTGGTTGGAAGGTTATGTTGACGCAGCCAGGTTTCATAGTCGTCAAAATCTTTACCAGCAGTTGCTAAGATTAGCGGTTTCTCTCCTAACAGGGAAAGACTATAAGCAATATTTCCAGCCGTGCCTCCAAATTTTTCGGTCATGCCGTTAACCGTAAAGCATACATTTATAATATGTATTTTCTCAGGTAATATATGATCCTCAAATTTTCCTGGAAAATCCATTATATAATCATAAGCCAGGGATCCTGAAGTAAATATTTTCATGCAATGGCTCCTTGTTAAGATATGAAACTTCCCGCCGCAAGCGGACAGGGCGTTAAAAATCATAAATAAATTTTTAAGCGGACATCGGACTCTAAATATCCGCTAAGCCCACTTTCATAACATAAGATACTGCTTTATTGCAACACCTGCGCAAGAAACTTTACATATCCCGATTGTTGTGCAATATATTCTTGCGGTTAATCCGCTTCGGGCATATTGAACCCGGCAATGGGCTTGCCATAACGGTGAGTTGTGATTATCATTAATATTCCGGCCGGCTTTAATGTTCTGATAAGGAAAGAAAATAATGGAAACAATACCTATTAAGCTCGAATCGCTAAAGAAATACCTTGAAGAACGTTTTGGCGGAAAACTTGAAGTTCTTAGAGTCAAAAAGCTCGGAACCTTTACTGATACAATAAAAAAGTTAGGATATGGTGATACATTTCTGGTTACCTTTAGTAAAAAAGGTCAAGAGAGATCGGTAGTCTTTTCTACAATGCGAAAGGATAAATACGGCCACCAGTACCTGTGGGACAGGGCTAATGTTTTGATGTTTCAGTATGATGCCGGCCAGCGCCTTCCTAAACACGCTCATCCCCTTGATATCGGATATTTTAACACCCAAGGGCTGGCTCGTTCTGTTCGTGATGCAAACATCTATT
>Ga0307380_10001451_pt1 | contig 34753 bp, 27 predicted proteins | sample UN3MG_FD_202239 | JGI IMG/M metagenome (GOLD analysis project Ga0307380, IMG submission 202239) | Soil microbial communities from Risofladan, Vaasa, Finland - UN-3 | ecosystem: Environmental > Terrestrial > Soil > Coastal area > Acid sulfate soil | place: Finland: Risofladan, Vaasa | collected...
CATTGACAGCGCCGCGATTTCATCTGAAGACGCGGCGCTGTCAATGACACTCTGCGGTTCTCCCAATTCCTTTTCTAACTGTTCTCTCCTGACGTCACTTTCCTCTGCCGCGAAAGCAACCGCAATCAAACAAAACAAAGAAATCGGCACCAAAGCTTTTAACTGTTTCGACAAGTCCATATATCTCTTCCTTACTTCCCTAAACTTAGTTGATATAAAAATACTTCTATAGTTACGAGTAATGGTGCTTACTCGCAGAGAGATTAAATTTTCACCTTCATTGATGCCTTTTCGACCAACAATTATCAAAGCCGGATCTGGTGAATCCAAAAAAACTTCCCGCCAAAATAGTTCAAGCTGTTTCCAGCATTGTTATTGTAAATATGTATTATACCAAAATAGATGTGAGGTGTAAAGAAAAAACGATGAAATTAGCATTTATTGCCGGTTATAAAACGACACTCCCCAAACTTCTGTTTTATCGGACAGTCACGTATTTTAGAAAGTTCAAGAAACTGGTTGCCAACAATTGCTAAATAGTATGGCGTGCAGTAAGTCCCTATTCTCATCATTGTTGCGGAAAAGGAGGAGCTTATGGATAACAGGCAACATGGTGAACGAGCATACAATCTCTTGAAGGACAACGTTCCAGCCAAATATAAACTTTTATCAGGAACCCACTATAATATTTATGACAAAGGCCGTATGAAAGCAATCCGAATAGATATAGACTGGTTTGACATGTATCTCGCCAATCCTCATTATTGACCACTACCTGGATCAAGGAGATTGATTCGAAGAATTGAGCTTGTCTTGATATGAGCAATAAGTAGAAGAATCTGGTATACTTGTCTGATATAGAAAAGTTTTAATTAATTTATCAAAGTTACCCTCAATCATAGCTTCGAGTAGATATATTATAGCTCTCTAATTTAGGCATACTTTGTATTCCCTGTTTCTCAGATTTTTTGGCTTGGCGCACCCACAATCCTGCTATAACCATAGAGGCCGTGATCTGCCAATCATGAAAAAATAGTGATTTTGTAAATGCTTGCATATCGATGGCTTATTAAAAACATAAAAATTAGTAAACGTTTTCAATGTCCGTCGAGATCCCCTTCAATCCTCGTCGGATTCTTGGCCAAGTGTTGCGATCAGAAATACATCTCTTTGCGTCTGCGAGTCTGGGGTGAGCCTACTATTGTACTTTCTGACTGGTTTTTGGGTTGAGAGCCTTGCTCGCAACATATAGACTTCTTGGAGTGGTCGCACTCTGACATTTGATAAATACAAATAATCCTATTCACTCATGGAGAAAGCGATGAAGCATCATACCTTACGTCGTTGTCTGTGGCTGCCGGTTCTACTGCTCTATACCCTGACACCGGCTGAAACACCTGCCACTTCCAATTATAGCCCGCCGCCCCACAATCCTCTGGCAAGGTCACCGGCGCATATTCTGGTGGTCTATTACTCGCGCACCGGCAACACGGAGCAGATGGCCCGCGGTGTCATCGAAGGAACCAAGCGTGTGTCGGGAGTAGTCACTATGCTCAAGAAAGTCAGCGAGGTGACCAAAGAGGGCCTCGACACGGCCGATGGGATCGTTCTTGGATGTCCTACTTACTTTGCCAACCTCCCCGGCGAGATGAAAGCGATCATTGACAATTGGAACTGGAAAATGAAGGTGGATTTCACCGACAAAGTCGGCGGGGCCTTCGCCACGGCCGGGGGCCAGGTGAGCGGTCAGTGACATGTCGTGGTCTCCTTGCTTCTGTTAATGTTGAACAACCGGATGGTAGTGGCGGGACCGCTCTATCAAAACCAGGTAACCGGCAGCATCCGGGGAGAGTCGGGTGCAGCTGCCATCACAGGACCGCTCGATCCAGGCGTGGGTGAAGAAGAACTTGACGGAGCCCGGCGACTCGGCGAGCGCGTGGCCCGCCTCACAATAAAGATGAAGGGCTACTGACCCACATCTCACCATCAGGACTGTGGGCGTACTTGTTGGTAGGCGCTTTTCAGACGATGAAGTCAGCACAACAGGTACTCTGTCCAAACATACCATTAGGATACATCGATCAATTGTCCGTGGGTCCCCTGGTCAGCAGCACATGGTCACAAACCGGACATCTTCGAACCAGACCACCAGTCTTAGCTCTTGAAATAATAGGGACAGTATTTTCAATATCCAGGGTAGCGCGATTTGAGAAAAGCGCAAGGATTTTCTTCTGTGAAGATGTGATAGGTAACGTAAGTGGCGAGCTCGACAAGACTTACATTTCAAAAAAGACTTTCTCCCGGAGTGTATTTTGTTGCGCCGACGATTCCCAACAAAGAAAATACGCTGAAGTTGGTGCCTGAAAACGGCCATTGAAACCGTTGCCACATTTTTGGCCTTCTGTAATCCCTTGGCAACAAAAAGTTTATGGAGTGAGGTTTTTTTCGAACTGGTAGATAACGGTCCTTCTGGTTGCAGTCCCGTTGTAGGCGCGAACTCGCGAAAATGGGGCCATTATTGGGGCATGTGTGCGCGACTCAGCGAGCCAGACGGGCTGCTGCTATCGGTCTAAAACTTCCGAAAGGTTTGTCGTTCTCGTAATCCATATGGTTACCCGTACGTGCGAGCTTCACCTGGAGAGGAAGGTCAACGCCTGTCTCTCTGTGGTTTCCTGCCTTCGTAAAGACCTTTGACCTCCGCGGCGGTCAGGGCGTAGCTGTAGATGCGGACGTCGTCGATGCGGCCGCTCCATCCGCGTTCGCCGCGCTCTGAATCGGCCCCGATCCACACGTTGAAGCTGTTTGCCGCGATGGACCCCGATGTTCCCGCCGAGACGTCGCGCCGACCGTCAATGTACAACGTGGCCGTCCGGCCGTCGTACACGCCTGCGACATGATGCCAACGAGCGTCGTCGATGCTCGTCCTGCCCAGGACCCCGCTGTCCACCCCAATGTCGCCGGGCACGTTCACGCCGCAGGCGAACTTCAGGCCGTTTGCCCAGCTTCGCAGCTTCCAACTGGTTCCCTTGGCGATGACCGTGGGCCAAATCCGAACCGGTTCGGTCGCCTTGATCCAGCTCGAGATGGTAATCGCTTGGGCCATGTCAAAGAGCCCGTCATTGCCACAATCCACCCAGTCGCCATCGCCATCCAGTTCAAGCACGTTCCCTCTTACGGGGTCGTCAACAATCCGGGCATCCCCGATGAGCGTGCCGTCCATCCCGTTTCCGGACGAGTCGGGCACCGTTTTCCCTTTAACCTCGTCAAAGTTGTACCGTGCGATGAGCTTGCCGGAATGCAAATATTGTCCATGATACGATTGGCCGGCTTGATACAGTCTCAGTCTCGCTTCACAGTCTGCCCGCCCACCAGGGCGTATCTCGGCAGGCAGCTTTGTAATGACCTGGCTCTGCCATTTCACTGCTTGCTCGAACCGGCCCGCCTGGGCATAGGCAGCGGCGAGCGTATCGATGTGGCGGTAGTTGTCCCACTGGCTCAGCTCGCACGCCTCCGTGGCGTTCTCAACCGCCTTGGTCTCATCGCGAAACTCCGCTTGAGAACATGTTGCCTGGAACCGGGCCAGTTGATCTAGCATCCCGGCGTGCCACGGCGCGGCCGCGGCGGCTGACTCGAATGCGTGAGCGGCCCTGCCGTATTCACTGTCTTGATGATACGCTTGTGCCCGTCCGGCAAACCGCAAAGCCAGTTGGAACTCTGTGCTCCTCGTGGCGGCATCGATATAAGAGTCAGATGGGGGCGTCAACTGGCGTGTTGCGGCCAGGAACTCCAAAGCCTTATCCAGATACCCTTGCTCCATACAATCCCACACGGTTGAGAGAGAGCGGTTCTTCTCCGCAAAAACCTTCTCGGTCCGCACCAGGGGTTGGAAGTCATCGTGGCTGGTTTCCCGTGGGAACATCTCGCGCAGTCTATCGAGAGCTTCCTCGGCCTGCCGCCTACGACCCAGCCGATGGAGCGTCATAGCGGTGTATGCCAACTGATCGGGGTACAGCAGAGCGTTGCTTTGGACCCGCAGTGTCTCGGCATGTTCCAAATGGGCGATGGCCTCTTCGTAGCGCCCAACGTGATAGCAGGCAATGCCCCGCAAGACTTCGCCTGTCCAGCCGTCCTGCGCTAGTTCGGCCGCCTTGTCGGCCAGACTCAGCACGGCGTTAGCATCGGCTGAGGGGTACCGGTCGAGAAGGCTATTGGTCATTTGCCAGTATGTGGACGGCAGTGTTGCCGGCCACGTGGACAGGCTCCTAAGCCATTTGTATAGGCCTTCAACACACTCGTCCTCCTGCCCGAGGCACGCGTGGCAAAAGGCCGCCAATCGCCCAGAAACCGTATTACGAACTGGCTCAGGATCATCCACGATCCAGTCATCTATGGTGGCCATAATATCCCTACAGTACTCTTGTTCGTTCAGGCCCGGACCAAGTGAGTCGACCGTCGGTCGCGTGGGATCGATATCCACCTCCCAAATCTCCCACATGGGATGCCCGACGACCAGCGCCATTTTCTTTCCGTCCCGTGACCAGCGCCCCCAGATTACGGCCCCCGGAAGGACCCGGGAAGCCGTCTTCGTCCTCAGATCGTAAATCCAAAAGCCAAAAGGCGTAAGTTCCGAACCAATGCTCAGTTCTCGTCCCGTCGGGGACCATTCGATCGGAATCGGTTCATAGTCGGTATGCATCGGCCGTCTCCAAGCCGCCTCATAGTACACGGGGAGAATCGGCAGCCTCCAGACGGCGATCGTTTCTCGCGTGTCCAAATCCGTAATCAGAATTTCGCCCCTATGCTCATAGGCAATGTATTTCTCGTCCGGAGAGATGGCAGGGAAATATGACGGACTGTAGATGACCCGTTCCGGCTCGGCTTTGGGATCGTCGAAAGCCTTCTTGTAGATGAACCAGTCTTCAAGATAACGATGGTAGTAGATGTACTTCGAATCCTGCGACCAGCCTAAGAGCACGCCTTTGCCAAGGTGCCAGGGCTCGCCGCCGGCGGCCGGGATGATATAGATCTGCTCGAAAGCCGACCGAAATGAAAAGGGGGATTTGACAAAGGCAATGTACTTGCCGTTCGGCGACCACCGGGGAAAATGGCCGAAACTCACCAGCGACCGAATCATGCCCCGCTGGCGATCCTCTATAATGTCAATTCCCTTCGAGCCCGGTTTCTGAGGCCGGGCCAGCGGCGTCTGGTGTCCCCATATTCGATCGGGATCAAAACGTGCACAGACCATTTTCCGCCCGTCCGGCGAGTAATCCACCGCAGCACCGTTCACGACGAGTCTGCGCGCCTTTGAGTAAAACTCCTGGTATTCGGAGTGTATCGCACGCAACAGCCGCGAGGTGAGGCCGGTCTCGGTGCGATCCGGTAGCGCGAGTTCTCGTCCGGATTCGAAGCCATCGGCCACATACTTCGCCAACCACGGGATATAGTGATACGTGAGTACGCCGGGCGGTGTTGCACTCTCTGCGTCAGCCTCACTATACCTGCCCAATGCAGTTAGGGCTCCCAGAAGCCCGCACTTGTATTTTCCGGCGGGCTGTTTCTCGAGACACCTTCTCGCGTCGGCTAGCGCCAGTTCATAATTGCCCATCCTGAAGTAGGTCTCGCGCCGCTGATCATAGAGTTCTGCGATATCGGGATACGTGTCGCCTGCCCATTCGATGGCGCGATTGTGATTCTCTATCGCTTCAGCATAACGCTCCATATGGCGAAGCGCGACGGCCCGAAGAGCGTAGCCTGAAGGATTCTCCTGCTGAACAAATGTCATCTTGTCGGCGTCTCGTTCCATATTCTCGTAGTCACCAAGCGCAAAATACGTCAAAGCACGCATCTTTCTCGCTGCATAGTGCTGGCGGTCCAGGTTCAGGGCCTCCGATAACATTCGGATCATATCGTCGAGTGTCTCGGCGGTCCGAGCCCGCACTATGAATGCTTCGGCGGTCCTGGGCGGGTATTTCTCTGCCAACGTACGGTACCTCGTGGCAAGGGCCTCATTACCAAGCTCGATATACAACATTGCCAGAAGCTCGTACACGGCTCCTTCCTCGGGATGCTCGGCTTCAAGTCGTTCGAGTATTTGAAAGGCCTCTTCCGTTCTGTCCATATCGGTCAGAATACGGGCCGCAAGCAAACGACCGTTGAGATGGTCGGGCACAAGCTCAAACAGCAATGCGGTTTGTTCAAGAGCCTGTTCGTATTGTCCTTCGCCATAGTACGCCTCGGCGGAAGATAGAATTGTCTCGGCCTTCTGAAACACAACATTGCGTTTTTCCTCGGCAAGCTTCTTCTTGCCTGCCATGTTCTGTTTGTACAACTTGATACTTAACAGGCCCAGCAGAACGACAACCACAACGCACACCCCGGCAATAACCTGTGTTCGGTTCCGGCGGACGAATTTCCTTAGACGGTAAATTATTGTTGGTGAGCCTGCCGTGACGGGCTCATGATTGAGATGTCGCCGAATGTCTTCCGCCAGGACGTGGGCGGTAGGATAACGCCGGTTCGGTTCCTTTTCCATCGCTTTGAGCGTAATCCAATCCAGATCGCCGTGCAGTTTTTGTCTGTGCGTGCGAACATCTATCCGGCGGAGCTGCGCCAATTTCGTTGATTCTTCTCCGGAGACGGTGCGCAGCCGGGTGCTGGGGGTCTTTGGGTCTTGTTCGCAAATGACACGTCGAATGTGCTCGGCGCCGCCTTCCCGGAGCGTGTCAGCGTCGAAGGGCAGCACACCAGCAAGCAATTGGTAAAGGACAATACCGAGCGAATAAATGTCCGTCTGGGTATCCACACCCTGGGCGGTCATCTCCACCTGCTCGGGACTCATATACTCAGGTGTCCCGATAAACTGGCCCTGCTCGGTATAGAGCGTTCGCTCGGTAAGCGATTGTGTCAGGGCTTTGGCGACGCCGAAATCGATGATCTTGGGTACCGCCTGGTTATCTCTGATAGAGACCAGAATGTTGGACGGTTTGATATCACGATGTATGATTCCCTTCTGGTGTGCGTGCCGGACCGCCTCGCAAACGTGAAGAAACAGTTCCAATCTTTCCTCGATGTTAAGCTTGTGCTTGTCACAATGTTCGGTAATGGGAATCCCTTCGACATATTCCATAACAAAGTACGGGCGGCCGCTCATGGTCAGGCCTGCATCGAACACATGGGCGATGTGCGCGTGGTCCATTAGGGCCAGGGCCTGCTGTTCAGCTTCAAATCGGGCGACAACCCTTTTGGAGTCCATCCCCGGTTTAATGAGCTTGACAGCTACCTGGCGTTTAATTGGCCTCTGCTGCTCGGCCAGATATACGACCCCCATGCCCCCTTCACCCAGGACATTAAGAAGCTTGTAGCGACCGATCCAGGTTCCCGGTCGTTCCAGGAGGGGTACTACGGAACAGGTCGGCTCGGCAGATTCGGATGCCCCGTCCGGTTTGCTATTCTGTTCTCCTGATTCTTCCTGTCTGATGGCCTGGTCACAGGATCCGTCGATGGCAGAGTCGTCCTTGTCGGTGATTGTGGCGAATAGGCGGCCCAATTGTTTCCTGTTAAGGTGAGATATAGGCTTTCTTTTCATGGTATATCGAAAAATTAGTGTAATGAAGAAAACACTTTTGTTATCTATATTCTGCCCGGACTAAGCGACCAATTCCACTGGCTCATTAAGTATATACAGGAATTATTTGAAATTTTGCGCTATTTCCGGGAAAAAACGTGCCATTTCCTGTAGTTCGTCACTTACTTCTTCAGGCGATGTAACTAACTTTCGAATGTGTTTTTCCAAAGTTGCTCGGATCCGTCTTTTTGTCGTGATTATCATGTTGGCAAGCTTGTGTCCGTCCGGAATACCATATTTGCCGCAAATTTCTTTCACAGTGGGCGGATCGGTCTGGTCCATTATCGGCTGCAAGACCCGCTCTTCGAATACTTTCCAATAGACGGTCATGCCGTCCTGGTCACAGGCAGCCTCAACTTCATCGAAGACCTTCTCCAGCAATGAAGACACCCAGGCGCAATTGAAACAATCATCCGGCGATAGATCTTCGGAGACTGCGGCTAAAGAATCCGGATCGATCACGTCCAAAGCGATAAGTTTGCCTTTGGGAGTGCGTTTGCGGGCAGTCTCTTTATGTTTGGCGTTGATGAGGAACCGCCGTAAAGCTGTCAGCAGGAACGATCTAAAGCGTCCTTTGCGCCGGTCGGCCTGCTGTACCAGCTCATTACCGAGTACGATCTCGTGAAAAAAGGCCTGAGTCAGGTCTTTGGCTTCTTCATTCTGGTATCCGTGGCGACGCAGATAGCAATATACCGGCTTCCAGTAATCCTTCAGCAACGAGCCGATAAGGGCATGGCTGCTGTCAGCTTCGGTGCGTATGCTTTCGATCAGAGACCAATGTGTGGTCAGAAATGTCTGTCCATCTCCGCCAATATCTGTTTGGTCATTGCTCATCACAGTAAGTGCCCTGCGAAACCATGATTCTGCCCATTCGATATAAAACAACAGTTACGAACATCAAGACTCATAACACCTTCTCTCGCTCGCTTCCGGTAATCTTATGATACAAATTAAAGTCTCGCCCTGCAACAGTTTTTTAACCCCGGATCGCCATTTCTCAGGATTTTGAAGAAAAATCGTGAAAATAACGATCAGGCGCGCAAATTCAGAATCCCTTGCTGTATTTAATGATAGAAGCCTGGATCATTCAAAACTCAGCCGTTGAAGCGAAAGGATTTTTAAGAAATGGATAACCGATTTTTAATGAATACTGCGGCATTTTCAACTTGTTTGTATCGAGAGGCTCTTCATCATGAACAGCAGTGCGGAAAGGAGACAGAACATGAAAACATAACTTAAAATCAGATTAATGTAGCAGAACTAAGTCAAAAGAAAAATTCTTACAATGTATGGTTCAATACGAGAAAGTGAGAAGACAAGATGAAACGCACAAGCACATTTTTAGCAGTGGCAAGAAAATACGGCCTGCTGTTGTCAATTCTGGCAGTTCCTTTATTTATTGCGGCAGAGAACGGTTTCCCAACCTGGGAAGACTATAACGCCGATGCAGGTTCCATTGCGGGTATATGGATTAGCAGCCAGCAGGGCTCGCCGGAAGACAACGTCTGGATTTGGACCGAAACGCTCACACCTCTGGACAACTCGGGTACACGGTACGCCTATCGGGGATCGGGTGCCAATGGAACAGTTCATGAAGGCATGCTCGGCTTGTCAGGAGTTCGTGTGCCCGGAGTGGCGTTAGGGGAGTTCGTAAAGACCGGAGAAAACGAGTATTACTTTACCGTGATCTGTCATGCCGCCGGGGCCATACCGGAAGAAAATTTACATGCTCAGCTCAAATGGGTCTGGTACTGGATCGGAACGGCATCGCTCAGTAAGGATGGCACGTTGGTAAAGGATGGAATGTGGCAATTCTATAACTCGATAGACGTTTCGGTAGACGATACGGCACCGGCGATTGTGGACAAAGATGTTGATGATGATGGCTTCCCTGACGAAGGCGCCGTACCTCTGTTGTGCGGCCCGTGGCCGATGGAATCGAAACGTGTACAATTGCAGCCGCAAGCTGTGAAAGAAGACGCAGATTTTTACTATTAATATAAATCTTCTGGTAATTGCCAGGAAAGGAGAAAGAAAATGAAAAATCAAGTAATAACGCGATACCTGCTGAGTACCATAGTGTCCATGATGGTCCTTTGTGCCAATGCCTGGGCTGGCCAGTTCTTTTTCGATGATTTCAGCGATGGGGACATGACGGATGGCTTGCCGGTGAACTGGATTTATGGTGTGGACTCCTCGGTCGGAACGGAGGGATATGGGGCGGCGGACCTAAATAGTGCATACTACATTTACCGCGACGTATCCATCAGCGTACAGATCAAAAGGATCTCGGACCACACCAACAATCAGTGGGTAACGGGACTTACCTGCCGATGGAATGAGACCGGGCCAACCGGTGGCTATTGGATCGAGGTCAGGCCGCCCAACAGGTTCTTGTTCGGCCACCGGGATCGCTACATCCTGCGCAGTGCAACTCTTCCATTCAATGTCGACGAGATGGAGCTGATCATCCGTGTGGACGCCGTCGGCGATCAGCTCAAGGCTTGGTGTTGGCCGGCAGACGAGCCCATGCCCCAGGAGCCGCAAATCTCCCTCGTGGATAACGTGACACCTGAGGGCCCCGTGGGATTCTACTATTCGAGCCGGGGAGGCGAGGCCATCTACCGCTGGGTAAAAGTGGATTCGCTGGAGGTGCCAATTGTTGACTTCAATGGCAACGGGAAAGTGGATATAAAAGATCTTCTGAAAGTGATTCAATACTGGAATCAGGATGAGCCGTCGGTGGACATCAATGGCGATGGAACAGTAGACGACAAGGACCTGGAAATCCTCATGGAGCACTGGGATCAGAACGTCGACGATCCCACGCTCCTGGCCCACTGGGCTTTGGACGAGACAGAAGGCTTGATCGCATATGACAGTGCCGGCATAAAAGATGCTGTGCTAAGTGGCGATCCCGTCTGGCAACCGACTTTGGGACAACTTGATGGTGCACTTGAGCTGGATGGAGTCGACGACTGCATGATCACCAGTTCCGTTTTGAATCCCGCCGAAGGGCCGTTCAGCGTTTTAGCCTGGGTAAAAGGCGGTGCAGCGGGACAGGTTGTCTTATCCGAGCAAACTGCAAACTGGCTGTGCACAGATCCTTCAAATGGTGAATTAACGACGGAGCTTCTATGTACCGGCCGAAATACATCTCCTTTGATATCGGAGACGGTAATTACAGATGGCGAATGGCACCGGGTAGGTATTGTATGGGACGGCTCGAACAGAACGCTCTGCGTTGATGACATCGTTGTGGCTCAGGACACACAAGTTGAACTGAAAGGATCGTCTGGCGGCTTCAACATCGGCACCGGCATGGCCATGGAATCAGGTACCTTCTGGGAAGGCCTGATCGACGAGGTACGCATTTACAACCGGGCAGTGAGCCCATAGTAAATTGCGGCACCGGCGCATGAGAAAAAACATAACATCCGGGAAACTCAAAGGGCTGGCAGCTTGAGAAACTGTCGGCCTTTTTCCATCTGTAATCCCAAGACTGGACATTGAATACTATTTACGCATATTTTTTTCAAAATAATTGCGCTTTTGTAATAAAACCGGAGTCCATTTTTAGCAAGTCCGAGGAAAATCGGCCTGTGTGGTGTCAAAATAGTGTCAAGGATTTTGCAAATATTCATGGCATTTTGGCTCTCAAAAGAAGTCTATGCTGGATCAGTACTCGTTGAGTTTTCAAAAGGCTTTTCATAGGTGTACTATGCGCATATCAACCATCAGATCGGAGCTGCAAAATATAGTGCCGTCTATTGGAGCTTTGCGGCACTCCCGTTGTTCCTAATCGCCACAAGGCCACCGGAAGGCCGTCACGTACCACACTCTGTCGGCGGGCCAGTGCAGACCGCTGGGGGCTGATGACCACACCGGCAGCTCTCTTCAGAGAAAATCTATTGCTCCCATAGGAATACATAGGATTACGGTAAACTTTTTTTTTGATTTGGTGAGTTTTTACTTGCCTATGCTTCTACACATTATGAGAATGTGTTGAAATATATTCTCTGACCGAGAGAGTAACAACATCGGTGTTGGCCACCTGCAGATTGAACCTTGTTTAGTAGTCTAAAAGTATCATAATATCTTTTTGGCTTGAATATACATGGTGTTTGTGAATGTGTTCACAACCTCAATGTTTTGAGTGTTCCACAGCAACAACCACGTACGGGTCTTTCGTTCCAGTCTTGCTTCGGCGTTTCCGGGGAATTCATCTCGACCGGGGGCATTCTACCTGGTGTGGTTTTATGCGGCTGAGATATGCGCTATTGTCAAACTGAAAAAAGAGAGTAAGATGATGGAGTCTGTTCAGACAATTACATCGGGGTCGAAGTTGGCCGAAGCGGTAATGACCGAAAGCGGCCAGAATGTCAATGTTTGTTTTCAATGCGGCAAATGTGCAGCCGGCTGTCCGATTTCCTATGCGATGGATTATAAGCCGGCTCAACTGATCCATGCAATCCGACTCGGCATGGACGATCTCGTCTTCAAGAGCACCACGATGTGGCTGTGTGCATCCTGTGAGACGTGCACAACAAGATGTCCGCAGGAGCTCGATGTCGCCAAGGTCATGGATGTTGTGAAGATAACAGCGGTCCGACAGGGTATCAAGCCCACCATCTCACAAGTAGCCGCATTCTACCGGGCTGCACTGGCCAATATCAAGAAGTGCGGCCGGATGTACGAAATGGGGATGATTGTCGGGCTTAAGATGCGAACGTTCGAATTCTTCAAAGACGCAAAGCTTGGAATGAAGATGTTCAAGAAGGGCAAGCTTAAGCTGCTCCCGAGCTTTACAGGTGCGATGAGGATGTGGAAGATCTTCAATCGTGTCAAGAAAATTGAGAATCGTAATCTGAATACGTGACGTGAAACTAAAGTTTTCGTGGTAGTTTCAGGAGACGCTCTGGAAATTGGAATCCTCTAATTGATACACCGAAGGAGGTTTACATACTATGCCTATGAAGTACGCCTACTATCCGGGTTGCTCGCTTCACTCGACAGGTTCGGAATATGATGTATCGTTTCGGGCCGTCTGTCAGAAGGCCGGCATAGATATTGAAGAGGTCAAAGGGTGGGTCTGCTGCGGGACCTCTCCTGCGCATTGTTCGTCGAAGCTCTTATCGCTCGCGCTTCCTTATGAGAATTTGTGTCTGGCCGAGAAAATGGGAGCGGCCGATGTTGTTGCTCCATGTGCGGCATGTTTTGCCCGATTACGGACAGCGATATACGAAGCGAATGAGGACCCTCAACTGGCCAAACAAATCAGCGAGGCTCTTGAGAGGCCTTTGCCAAAATCGATGAACGTGCTCAGTCCGCTCCAGATATTCCGCGACAAGGAGGGTCTGGCAGATGCAGTCACGAGAGAACTGCCGGGCCTAAGGGTGGTGTGCTATTACGGCTGTCTCCTTACCAGGCCGGCGAAGGTAATGCAGTTCGACGAATGCGAATATCCGATGGCCATGGATGAGCTGCTTCGTTCTATGGGGATTACAACGCTTAATTGGTCATACAAAACGGATTGCTGCGGCGGGGCCCTTGCGATGACTCGCACGGACGTGGTTCTCAAGCTGACGCACGATATTCTTGAAGAAGCCAAGGCAGTGGGGGCAAATGCCATTGCCGTTGCGTGTCCTCTCTGTCATGTGAATCTGGACACACGACAAGAGGAGGTTGAACAGGAATACTGCGTTAAATACGGATTGCCCATATTCTACTTTACACAACTGATGGCGTTGGCGCTTGGAGTGCCCTCAGACAAATTGGGATTACAGAAACATTTTGTCGGCACGGACGAGTTGTTGTCCGCCGTTTGCGAAGGATAATTGGTATCGCGATAGATACAGGGTGGAAAGTAAATGGACAAGAAAACTGGTCAAAAAGTTGGTGCAGTTCTTGTTGTTGGGGCCGGTGTCGGGGGCATGCAGGCCTCGCTGGATCTGGCAGAGAGCGGGTACAAAGTCTATCTTGTCGAAAAGGGTCCGTCTATCGGCGGAGTCATGGCACAACTCGACAAGACGTTCCCTACGAATGACTGTGCGATGTGCACGCTCGCCCCGCGCATGGTCGATTGCGGCGGGCACCTGAACATCGAGAAACTGACTTACTCTGAGATCGAATCTATCGAAGGCTCGGCGGGCAACTTCAAAGTCAGCATCAGGAAGAAAGCTCGGTCCGTGGACCCGGACAAGTGCACAGGCTGCGGTGAGTGTGTTGAAAGTTGCCTTGTCAAGAACATCGTCTATCTCGAACCGCAGGAAGCGCCCGAAGTCGAGCTTGAGGATGATCAACGCCTGAGGCTGGATAAGATACTGGGCAATTACGACGGCGGCAGGGAAATCCTCGTGCCGATCCTTCAAGACATCACTGAGGAGTTCAACTGGCTCCCTCCTGAGATTCTGGCAAGAGTTTCTCAAGTAAAGCAGATACCCATGGAACACATCTTGAGAATTGCCACGTTCTATAAGGCCTTCAGTCTCAAACAACGGGGCAAACATATCATAACCGTCTGCATGGGTACAGCCTGTCATGTGAAAGGAGCACAGAGAATCCTGGATAGGCTCGAACGGGAGTTGGGTATACCGACTGGGGAAACGACATCTGATATGCAATTTACGCTGGAGGCCGTTCGATGCCTGGGATGTTGTGGATTGGCCCCGGTAGTCACTGTCGGTGACGATTTGTACGGTAAATTGAATCCGGCGAAGGCCGCAGCCCTTATTGAAAAATATCGGGATTGAAAGAGGATCACAATGGCTAAGATTAAACCTGAAGACCTTCTCAAGATCAGGGAACGAATGGCCAGGACGATGAGTCTGCGAGACGGAGACGTCCGAGCGAGAATCACGGTTCACATGGGAACATGTGGCATTGCCGCCGGTGCAAGAAAGGTCATGAGTACGATGCTCGCTCTGGTTGAGGAGGAGAACTCGAAGGATATTGTCCTGACGACGTCGGGTTGTGCGGGATTGTGCAGCCGTGAGCCGATGATGACAGTAGAACTCAAGGGGCAAGCCCCCGTTAAGTACGTTGATCTGGATGAAGAGAAGGCCAAGAAGATATTCACCGAGCACGTTTTGTCAGGCGCGGTGGTCGAAGAGTATGCTTTGGCTATCGGGAGTGAACGCGTTGGATAGGAATTCAAGCCCAAGGGAGATAAGTGGATGAAATCCGCTCGAACACACATTATGCTCTGTGCCGGGACCGGTTGTGTTTCAAACGGGTCATTCAAGATAAAGGAAACACTCGAACGAGAACTAAAGAAGCATGATCTTCAGGACGAGATAGTCGTGGTCATGACGGGTTGTAACGGCTTCTGCGCGCAAGGGCCGGTCGCCGTTGTCAGGCCGGATGACATCTTTTATCAATTGCTCACAGAAGACGACATTGCTTACCTCGTGGAGGAGCATTTCCTCAAGGGCAGGCCGGTACAGAGACTCATGTATACTCCGCCTGCCGAAGAATCGCCCGTTCCGACGATGAGCGACATCGGCTTTTTTAGCAAGCAGAGACTGATCGCACTGCGGAATAGAGGAATGATCGATCCCGAACAGATCGATGAATACATTGCCCGCGACGGATATACGGCGCTGGCTAAAGCGCTCACCAAGATGACGCCGGAGCAAATAATAGAGGAGATAAAAGCCTCGGGATTGCGAGGCAGAGGCGGAGCCGGTTTCCCAACGGGCAGGAAGTGGGAGCTGGCACGGGCAGCAAAAGGTGATACCAAACACATTGTGTGTAATGCTGATGAAGGCGACCCGGGTGCGTTTATGGATCGAAGCATTATCGAATCCGATCCACAGTCGGTATTGGAAGGGATGATAATCGGCGCGTATGCGATTGGGGCTTCTCACGGGCACATCTATATCCGGAACGAGTACCCTCTGGCTCGGGAAAGATTGATCAAGGCGATCGAACAAGCCAAAGAATACGGCTTGCTGGGCGAAGATATTTTCGGCACCGGGTTCAATCTCGATATTTCGATCCACAGAGGTGCGGGCGCATTTGTCTGCGGCGAGGAGACCTCGCTCATCGCCTCTTTAGAGGGCAGGCCTCCTGAGCCGAATGTCAGGCCGCCATTCCCCGCAGAATCTGGGGTCGGGGGTGCACCCACGAACATCAACAATGTGGAGACATGGGCGAATGTGCCTGAAATAATCAATAGAGGTGGAAAATGGTTCTCCGGGATCGGCACCGAAAGCAGCAAAGGAACGAAGGTCTTCTCTGTGGTCGGCAAGGTCAGAAATACAGGTCTTGTCGAGGTGCCGATGGGCATTACCCTGCGGGAGATCGTATTTGACATAGGGGGCGGCATCCCCAACAACAAGAAATTCAAGGCTGTTCAAACGGGAGGACCCTCGGGTGGATGTATACCCACGTCGCTTCTGAACCTACCCATTGATTATGAGAAACTTGCCGAGGTGGGTTCCATCATGGGTTCCGGCGGACTAATCGTGTTGGACGAAGATACCTGCATGGTGGATGTAGCCAGGTATTTCCTCGAATTCCTAAAAGACGAATCGTGCGGCAAGTGCACTGCCTGCCGTGAAGGCTTAAGTGTGATGCACGAGATCCTGACCAATATTTGCGCCGGCAACGGCAAGGAAGAGGATATAGAGCTGCTGGAGGAACTGGCGCAGGCAGTTAAGGACGCTTCTCTTTGCGCTTTGGGAGGCACGGCACCAAATCCGGTTCTCAGTACCATCCGTTATTTCCGCGACGAATACGAGGCACACATCAAGTATAAACGATGTCCGGCCGGCGTCTGTCGAGAAATTATCTCCGCGGCCTGCCAGCACACCTGCCCCATAGAACAAGATGTTCCTTGTTATATCGGCCTGATCGCCCACGGCAAGTTCGAGCAGGCCATAGAGATTGTAAGGAGGGAAAATCCTCTGCCCTCTATCTGTGGCAGAGTATGCACTGCCGGCTGCGAGACCAAATGCCGGGCCGGTGAAGGGGAAGGCCAGGCGATCTCTATCCGAGTGCTTAAGCGGTTCCTGGCCGACTACGAGCGTGAAAAGGGCCTTGATCTGATCCCCAAGTCAAAACAGACGAGGCCGGAACGAGTAGCCATTATCGGCTCCGGACCTGCCGGGCTGACGTGCGCGTATTATCTTGCCCTTGAAGGATATGGCGTCACCATTTTCGAGTCGCTGCCCGTTGTGGGTGGTATGCTTGCCGTTGGTATCCCGGACTATCGACTGCCTAAAGATATTTTGAATTGGGAGATTGAGAATATCAAGAAATTAGGCGTAGAGTTCAAAACAAACACTACCGTGGGCAAGGATATACAAATTGCAAACCTTCAGAAACAATACAAGGCCATCTTCATCGCTACCGGAGCTCACAAGGGGCTGAAGATGAATATCGAAGGTGAGGATTTACCGCAGGTTATCGACGCAGTAGATTTCCTGCGAGCTCTTCATCTTGGACAGGAGATTGAGATTGGGCAAAGAGTTGCGGTGATCGGCGGAGGAGACGCCGCTATTGATGCGGCCCGAGTCGCCAAACGCCTGGGCAAGGATGTGAAGATACTGTATCGCAGAACGAGACAAGAGATGCCGGCCGCGAAAGAAGAGATCGAAGGGGCCATTGAGGAGGGGATTGAGATTCAATTCCTGGTTACCCCGATAAGAGTTCTGTCGGAGAATGGTCAACTGAAAGGGATTGAGTGTATCAGAATGGAGCTGGGAGAGCTTGACCGCAGCGGCAGAAGAAGGCCCGTACCAATCGAGGGGTCGGAATTCACCATGGAGATCGACACATTGATGCCTGCCATTGGCCAGCAGCCTGACCTGAGTGCACTAGCGAGTGATGAGCGTCTTAAGACGACCAAAGCCAGTACGATTGTAGTCGATCCAGAGACCCTTTGCTCCGGCGCCGAGGGAGTTTTCGCCGGGGGCGACGTGGTTAGTGGACCGAACGCGGTCACAGCAGCTATGGCCCATGGAAAAGTCGCCGCCAAAATGATACATAAATACATCCAGGAGCAACCGCTCGAGCAGGAATATAAAGTCACCCGGTCGGCCATACGCGTTGAAGCCATGGAACTGACTGATAAAGAAATAGAAGAGCTGCAAAAACTTTCCGTGCCGATGCTCGCATTGGAAGAACGGACGGAGGGTTTCAAAGAAGTAGAGCTTGGATTCACCGAGGAGATGGCGATCAAGGAGGCGAAACGATGTTTGCGTTGTGACTTGGAGCTAAAGGAAGAGGAAACCACCGTATGAAATTGAAGGACATAGAAAGGATTCTTGGTGCCGAGGTCCTTACAGGAACTGATCTACTGGAGACAGATATAAAAATGGCTTGCGGATCCGACCTGATGAGTGATGTCTTGAGCTTCGTAAAGTCCGAGTCTCTGCTCTTGACCGGCCTGACGAATCCGCAAGTGGTGCGCACCGCAGAAATAGCTGACTTGGCTGCTGTCTGCTTTGTCCGCGGCAAAAAGCCCAACCGGGAGACTATTGAAATGGCTGAATCCAAGAACATCCCTCTATTGACGACACTCCTGCCGATGTTTGAATCGTGTGGTCGGTTATATCAGGAGGGACTTGCTGGTTGTTCTGAATACAAGAGATAGCTTTTAATAGGGATAACTTCAAGTGCCTGAAGATAGTAAAATCGGTAAAATTCAGGAGCTGGTATATGAGATTTGCGTAGGTGACGTAATGAAGGGCAACGTCATTACAGTTACCCCACAAACTCCTATGAGTGAGTTAAGGAATATTTTGCGGGAGAAACGTGTCTCGGGAACACCTGTTAGGGATAAGGACAAGCTGGTAGGTATTATCAGTCTTGACGACTTTATTAGATGGCTGGCTGAGCACGAGCCCGATTGCCCTGTCGGTGAGAAGATGACCAGAGACGTTCGAACCCTCTATGCCGATGAACCGTTGATCCACGCCGTTAACAGGTTTGGACAACTCGGTTTTGGCCGTTTCGCAGTCATTGATCGCCAGAGCCGAAGGCTCCGAGGCATTATTACGAAGGGAGATATTGTTGAAGGGCTGCTCAAAAAATTGGAGATTGATTACGACGAAGAAGAAACACGCCGTCGCAGGATACGCCACTTTTTTGAGGATATTCTCGCAGACAGAACTGCGCTCTTTTTTCAGTATGATGTGGCAGGTCATGATTTCAAGCGAGGCGGAGAAAACGCCAGCCGGTTAAAGCGTACCTTGCAGCGCCTGGGTCTTGCCCCTCAAGTCGTTCGCCGGGTTGCCATCGCTACGTATGAAGCAGAAATGAACCTGATCATTTATACCGATGGCGGCAAGATTCGTGTTCGTGTGGAGCCACATGAGATACTTGTGAGAGTGGAAGATTCGGGTCCGGGAATCCCTGATGTTGAGAAGGCCTTGCAACCGGGGTATTCAACTGCGCCGGAGTGGGTCAGAGAGTTGGGCTTTGGGGCGGGCATGGGTCTGTCCAATATTAATAAGTGCGCCGACAAGATGGACCTGAGGTCGACCGTGGGCCGGGGTACGCAATTGAATATCCGTATCTCTATCGAAGATGGAGCAGAGAATGAAAATAGTTGAATTAGTAGAAAAGCTGAATTTAGACGTCAGGTCGGCGAACGAGAACCTGGAACGTGAGATCACCGGCGGATACGCAAGCGATCTTCTTAGTGATGTTCTTGCCAATAGCAAAGAAGGGAACCTCTGGATCACTTTGCAGCTTCATCAGAATATTGTAGGCGTAGCGAGCATGAAAGATCTGGCCGGCATCATTGTGGTAAACGGCAGAGAACCTGAGCCGGAGACCGTTGAGAAAGCAGAGGCAGAGAACATACCTGTTATGGTATCCGATCTGCCGACATTTGAGCTGGTCGGCAAGTTATATAACTTAGGAGTTGGTGGAATGGAAGAATGAGAAAGGTCAGGGCCGATTTGCATTTGCATACTTGTCTTTCTCCTTGTGCTGATACTCAGATGAAGGCCACGGCCATAGTTGAACAGGCCAGGAAAGTGGGTTTGGATATGATTGGGATATGCGACCACAATTCCGCTGAGAACGTAGCGGCATTGGTGAAAGCCGGCGCTAGAGAGGGTCTTACGGTGATTCCCGGCATGGAGGTAACCTCCTCGGAGGAAGTCCATATCCTGGGGCTATTCGATACGGAGACGGACCTGATGCTTCTGCAGGATATGGTTTATGAGAACCTTCCTGGTGAGAATTCTGAGGAGGCCTTCGGGCCCCAGTACGTGATCGACGAATGGGACCGCATCATCGGGACAAATTCGAAGCTGCTAATCGGGGCTACGCTCCTGACAGTAGAGCAAATAGTCGACGCAATTCACGAACGAGCAGGATTGGCGATCGCTCCTCACGTGGACCGTGAGCGGTTCAGCCTGATCGGTCAATTAGGCTTCATTCCGAAGGGACTGAAGCTGGACGCTCTTGAAGTCTCGACGCCCTGCGCAGCCACAAAGGAATATGACTATCCGGTGATCTGCTCCTCGGATGCCCATTTTCTGAAGGACATCGGAAAGAATTCCAGTTGTTTTATGGTGGAAGAGGCTTCGGTTCACGAGATCGGCAAGGCGCTGCGTCAGGAATTGGGAAGGAGGGTTGTAAGCAATTGAATGGAAGATCTTTCGCTGCACATTTTGGACATTGTAGAGAATTCGATCGCTGCTCTGGCCAGGAGAATTGAAATCAGGATTGATGAGGACCAGGCTAAGGACCTGGTGACTATTCAAATTAAGGATGACGGCAACGGTATGGATGAGCAGACTCTCAAGAAAGCGATTGATCCGTTCTTTACGACAAGGAAAACTCGCAGGGTCGGCCTGGGTCTATCGCTGCTGGCTCAGGCAGCCAGAGACAGCGAAGGAACATTCGACTTGAGTTCCGGGCCCGGTGAAGGGACAACGGTCAACGCGACATTTCGCCTGAGCCATCCGGACTGCAAACCCATGGGCGACATCGGCCAAACGATGCGGGTGCTGGTTACGGCTCACCCCGGGATTGATTTTCTGTACGAACACAAGAAGGACAATTCGACTTATCGTTTTGACACAAGGGAAACAGACAAAAAATGATTACTTTGACGATTGACAACAAGAAGGTTGAGGTTGAAGATGGTTCGACCGTACTGCAGGCTGCGGAAAAACTCGGTATCAAGATTCCTACTCTCTGCCACCACAGGTCGCTTAAACCTTACGGAGCGTGCCGTGTTTGTCTGGTTGAGTTAACCGGATCTCGCGACTCGATCATTCAGGCTTCCTGCGTCTATCCTGCTCAGGAAGGACTCGTCGTCCAAACCGACACAGAGAGGGTTTTGAAGACCCGTCGGGTCATGCTTGAATTGCTGCTGGCTCGCTGTCCGGACGCTCCTCGCGTCAAGGAAATGGCGAAGAAGTACGGGATCGAAGAATCTCGTTTTCCCAAGAAGGACGACAACTGTATCCTCTGCGGCCTTTGCGCAAGAGTGTGTGAAGAGCGGATGGGGGTCGGTGCCGTAAGCTTTGCAGGCCGCGGTTCGGAGCGGAAGGTGGGTGTTCCCTATGACAAGCACTCGCCCATCTGCATAGCTTGTGGGGCGTGCCGGGTAGTCTGCCCGACAGATAAAGTGGATCTGTCTGAGGTGACGCTGAGGGAGCCCAGGCCCATCATGTCCGAATACGATATGGGTCTTGTTCAGCGATCCTCGATCTATATACCGTTCCCTCAGGCAATACCGAAAGTGGCCGTGATTGACCGCAACACGTGCATGCACTTCCTTAAGGATGTATGCAAATCCTGCGAGAACTTCTGCGAGGCTAATGCCATCGACTATGAGCAGCAGGATGAATTCGACGAGATAGATGTTGGCGCTGTGGTCCTTTCGCCCGGATTCGAGCAATTCGATCCCGATCTCAAGAAGGAGCTTGGCTACGGCAGGTATCCAAATGTGCTCTCAAGCATGCAGTTTGAGCGTCTTCTTTCAGCCAGCGGCCCTTATCTGGGCGAAATTCTTCGGTCGTCCGACCAGAAACATCCCAAGAAGGTGGCGTGGATTCAGTGCGTCGGATCGCGAGAAGTGGATTACAACTATTGTTCGTCTGTCTGCTGTATGTATGCAACCAAGGAAGCGATTATTGCCAAGGAGCACCAGCCCGACCTCGATTGCACGATATTCTACATTGATATGCGTGCATTCGGCAAGGGCTTCGATGCCTATTACGAGCGCGCCAAAGAGTTAGGCGTTCGATATATTCGCTGCCGTCCCTCTTCCGTCAAGGAGGTCCCCGCCACCAGGGACCTGAAAATCACCTACCAGCAAGACGATGGAGAGATCACGACGGAAGACTTTAGCATGGTTGTTCTTTCGACCGGGCTTAGGCCCCCTTCAACGGTGCGTGAACTGGCGGATAAGTTTGGAATCGAGTTGAACGAGCACGGCTTCGCCGATACGCGAGGTTTCGCTCCGGTCGAGACTTCCAAGGCCGGTGTGTACGTCTGCGGGCCGTTTGCCGGACCGAAAGATATTCCCGAGACTGTTATGGAGGCATCTGCCGGGGCCGCAAAAGCGATGGCGCTTCTGAAAGAGGAACGAGGCACTTTGATCGTGCATAAGGAGTATCCTCCCGAAAAAGACGTGAGCGGGCAGGAGCCTCGCATCGGCGTGTTCATCTGCCACTGCGGCAGGAATATTGGCGGCTACGCCAATGTGCCGAGCATTGTCGAATATGCCGGGACTCTGCCCAACGTCGTCTATGCAGAGGACAACCTTTATACCTGTTCGACTGACACTCAGCAGCAGATTACTCGGCTGATCGATGAGAAGGACTTGAACCGTGTCGTAGTGGCGTCATGCAGTCCGAGGACTCACGAGCCGCTCTTCCGCAACACCTGCCGAGAAGCAGGATTGAACGAGTACCTCTTTGAAATGGCCAACATCCGCGACCAGTGCACCTGGGTGCATATGAATCAGCCCGAGGCGGCTACGCACAAAGCAAAAGACCTGGTAAGAATGGCTGTAGCAAAGGCCAGGCTGCTGGAGCCCTTGCACAAAGGCAGCTTGAAGGTCAACAACGACGCTCTTGTCATTGGGGGCGGCCTGGCGGGCATGACCGCCGCGATCAATCTGGCAGACCAGGACTTCAAGGTCTCTCTCGTTGAGAAAGAGCAGGAGCTTGGAGGTAATTTCAGGCATATTCACAGCTTGCTTGGCGGTGGAAATCCGCAGGAGCAACTGGCCAGGGTTGTCGAACGAGTCAATTCCCACGAGAATATTGACGTGTACTTAGGCGCCCAAGTTTCTGCCGTTGACGGATCTGTGGGCAACTTCACTTCTACGATCGGTCAGGACGGCAAGGAAACAGAAGTAGGACACGGTGCGGTGATAGTAGCGGCCGGGGCCTGTGAGTATGAGCCGACGGAATATCTTTACGGCCAGGATCCTCGTGTTATCACGCAGCGGTGTTTGGATGAATGGATAGCCGAGGACAAGGACGAAGTGAAGAATGCCGAATCTGTCGTGATGATTCAGTGCGTAGGTTCGAGGAATGAGGAGCGGCCTTATTGCAGTCGTGTCTGTTGTTCCCAGGCCATAAAGAATTCCATCGCCCTCAAAGAGGCGAAGCCGCAGACGGATGTCTATGTGCTGTATCGTGATGTAAGGGCATACGGCTTCCTCGAACAGCATTACAGAAGGGCAAGAGAACTGGGTGTCCGCTTCATTCGGTACGAGGAAGATAAAAAGCCCGAAGTCTCAGCCGGGGAGGGAAGGCTTCGAGTGTCGTGTTTTGACCCCATGTTGAATGTCCCTGTAAGCGTGGATTGCGATTTGCTCGTCCTCTCGGCTGCAATCATTCCGAACGAGGGCGTTGACGAGTTAGGCAAATTGTTCAAGGTGCCGCTGAATCAGGACAAGTTCTTCCTCGAAGCACACATGAAGCTGCGGCCTGTCGATTTTGCAACTGACGGCGTATTCATGTGCGGCCTGGCACACTGCCCGAAATCCGTTGATGAGAGTATCGCCCAGGCCGACGCCGCGGCAGCCCGAGCATCAACAATCCTCTCGAAGGATGAAATCGAGATAGACGCAACCATATCGGAGGTTCTGGATGCAAACTGCGACGGCTGTGCGTACTGTATCGATCCGTGCCCCTACAACGCACTGGAACTGATCGAATATATGTACAAAGGCAGCATCAAAAAAACAGTCCAGAGAGACGGAGCATTGTGCAAGGGCTGTGGGGTCTGCATGGCCACATGCCCGAAGAAGGGGATATTTGTTCGCGGCTTCAAGCTTGAACAAATTAGTGCAATGGTAGATGCAGCTTTGACAGGAGAATAAAAGAGGAGTTGGCTTAACATGGCAAATGAAGAATTCGAGCCGCTGATTATCGGTTTTTGCTGTAACTGGTGCTCTTATGCAGGGGCGGATCTGGCCGGCGTTTCCAGGCTGCAATACCCCCCGAACATGCGCATCGTTCGCGTGATGTGTTCCGGGATGGTGCATCCGAACCTCGTAATCGACGCATTGACCAAAGGTGCCGATGGCGTTATCATTTGCGGCTGTCACATCGGTGATTGTCATTACCTCGAAGGTAATCTTAAGGCCGAGAACCGAAAAGAGGCTATAGAGTTGCTGTTGGAAGACTTCGGGCTGGAACCCGAACGATTCCGTCTTGAATGGATATCGGCGTCCGAGGGCCCTCGGTTCGCCGAGGTAATGCGGGAAATGACCGAAACTATCCGAAAACTGGGCCCCAGCCCATATAAGGTTTGATGTTTTGGCCCGGATTTGGCGCAAATGTTGGTTTTGGAAAAAAACTTTGAAGGACTTTAAAATATGGCAGAACAAGCTCGCTTCTTCGACGGCAAGAAATTCATGTGGGACGGACAAGAGTACGACAGCGAAGAGAAGGCAAACGCCGCCCGGAAGCAGTACAGTAAAAACGGTTTCGAGGTTCACGTGTGCCGTGAGGAGGGGAACGTGCTTCTTTATACACGGCGAGTTGTTACTGAGATTGTTTTGGAATAGAAACGAGCAGAGCATCTGTGTGCCTGCGGCCTTTATAAAACAAACCGACACGCTACACTCTCTGCGGCGCAGCAGGGTTTCTGTTGTCCGGAGTTGTGGACGGCCGGTTATACTTGAAAGTAGACAAAGAATGAGACTACTATAATCTTGTCGTTGCCAAAGGAGGAAGCATGAGCGCTCCAAGCATACTAATCGTCGATGACGACCCTGATTTCTTAGAGATCGCTAAAGCGATCCTTGAAACAAAGCAATACCAGGTGCGGTCCGCCCAGAATCCGGATGAGGGATTTGCCAAGCTCGAGGAGGAAATCCCCGATCTCCTCATCCTGGACATTATGATGGGAAGAGGCGCCGGCGGATTTGTACTTGCAAGAAAGATTAGGAAAGATTCTCGTTTTGACCACGTGCCCATAATGATGTTAACATCTATGACTGAGCAGACCGGCTTCAATTTCCCCGGCGAGCGCATCAGCGACAAGTTTCTGCCTGTCGACGACTACATAGAAAAAGGCATCAAACCGCACGCTCTCTTGGAAAAGGTGGAGCTGCTGCTTGCCAGGAAAAACGTCAACTAAGCGAAAAAATAAGTTTAAGCGACCGTTGTCTTGCCAAGAAGACGGTGCAGGATTAATGTAAAACTATGAAAAACCGTAGTAAGTGTTAGGACTCTTGAGAAAGGAGGCGATACCGTGGCTGTAAAAGTAGCAGAAGAATGGCTGAACATCTGTGGAGGATGTGAGGTCACAATATTAGACATAGGCGAGCCGCTTCTTGACCTGCTCGGCGAGCTTAACTTTGTCCACATGCCCGTACTGATGGACCATAAATACTTCGGCCAGATGGGCGAAAAAGACGAAATGGAGATTCCGGAGGCGGACGTGGGAATAATCTCCGGAGGTGTGCGAAACGAGAAGGAGAAGAAAGTTGCCGAGGAAATGAGGAAAAAGTGCAAAACCCTTATTGCCCTGGGCTCGTGCGCGTGCTACGGCGGGATCCCTGCCATGGCGAATATGTACCCGCTTGAAGCCCTGTATGAGAAAGTGTACAGGAGCTCAAAAACCACAGATGCTGCCGAGACACCCAACGAGAACATTCCCCCTCTACTGGAGAAAGTGCTTGCTGTGGACGAGGTCGTGCCTGTGGACGTCTACATTCCGGGCTGTCCGACGAATCCCGACCTGATTGTTCAGGCCATCACAGCACTGTTAGAAGGCAAAGAATTCAAGCTTGAGGAGAGAAGCGTATGCGATGAGTGCCCGCTGAAGCGCGAAAAGAAAGCCTCAGGCGGCGAGATCAAAAGGACCCTTGATTCGGTCGAATTCCAGCAGGGCCAGCCCTGGGAAAACACAAGGTGTTACATGGAGCAGGGGTATCTGTGTTTGGGACCGGTTACCTTGGCCGGCTGCGGCAACAAGGAAAGAAACGGTGACGGCGTAACAGTCCCGCGTTGTATCAAGGGCTATATGCCATGTCGCGGATGTTTCGGCCCAATCCGAAAAGGCGCCAATCCTTTAGTTGATATGATGACTGCGATTTCATCTATTGGGTTGGATGCAAAACAGGTGCCGGACAGACGTGCATTACTGAACAGGTATATCGGCGCTCAGAATCGACTCAGGCCATTGCCCGTGCGTCCGAGATAATAAGGAGAATGTCAAATGAAGACAATCACGATTTACCCAGTCACCAGAATCGAGGGCCATGCGAAGGTTACCATAAACCTTGACGATAACGGCAACGTAGCGGATACCTTCGTCAACGTTGTGGAACTTCGCGGCTTCGAGAAGTTCTGTATCGGAAGACCCGTAGAAGAGCTTCCACGTATTGTAACAAGTATCTGCGGGGTGTGCCCGTGGTCCCATCATCTGGCGTCTGCCAAGGCCAACGACGCGGTGTTCGGAGTCACTCCGCCACCCGCGGGCAGAAAACTGCGAGAACTATGCAACGCCGTCGCCTACACGGAAGAACATATTCTTCATTTCTTCTTCCTGGCGGGTGCGGATTATGTGATGGGTCCCGACAGTGACTATTCTGTAAGGAACGTCATTGGTATAGCCCAGGCGAATCCCGAAATAGGAAAGAAAGTCGTGCGCAACCGGCATCTTGGGTCCCAGATGCTCAGCATTATCTCAGGAAAGAGCATTCACCCTGTTACGGCGGTGCCCGGCGGATTCAGCAAGCCTTTGACCGAGGCCGAATGGCAGCGACTTATTCCTATGGCAAAGGAAGTGCTGGAATTCGCCAAGTTTTCTATAGCCTTTGCCAAGGAGAACATCTTTCCCAAGTATCTGGACGCCGTAAAGACCGTGGGCGTTATCAATACGGGCTTTCTCGGCACTGTAACCGATGACGGGACCCTCGATCTATACGACGGCAAGGCCCGGCTGATGAAACCCGACGGCTCCTACGAAGAATTTGAGTACGAAGACTATACCGACCACATCGGTGAACACGTCGAACCATGGTCTTATATGAAGTTCCCGTATGCCAAGAACTGGGGTAATATCTCCATGGATCTTGACAATCCATCGGCGATCTACAGGACAAACTCGCTGGCGCGCATCAATGTGTGTGACAAGATCAGCACGCCGCTGGCACAGGCGGAACTTGAGGAATTCAGAGAGAAATTCGGCCAACCATGTCAGCTTACTCTGCTCTACAACTGGGCACGACTTATAGAGCTGCTCTACAACGCAGAAAAAGTGAACGAACTGCTTGAAGATCCTGAGATCACCAGCACCGAAACCAGGGTGCCGGTAACGCCGCGAGCAGCAAGGGGTATCGGCTGCGTCGAAGCTCCCAGAGGTACGCTGATCCACGACTACGAGACGGATGAGAACGGGCTAATTACTGATATCAATCTCATTGTGGGTACGACTCACAACAATGCGCCGATCAACATGTCCGTCAAGCAGGCGGCGAAAACCCTGATAAAGGACGGCAAATACGACCAGGGTATTCTCAACACAGTCGAGATGGCCATACGGGCTTACGACCCGTGCCTGTCCTGCGCAACGCACAAGCTCGACGGTTCAATAGCGGTGAAGCTTGAGATTCGGGATTCTGGCGGGAAAGTGATTGACACCATAGCCAATTGGTGAACCTATAGCGTACCTGCAAAATCGGCAGGAAGAAGCCACAGGATCACGTGAAGCTGACGACATTCAATTAGGCTCATGCTAAATGGGACCTGAGTGGTATGATAAGTCTGTTTTAATCTTGGGATGCGGCAACATTCTGATCGGAGACGATGGGTTTGGGCCGGCCGTGGCTCAACGCCTCCGGGGCAATTTCACGATTCCGGCCGACGTTTGTGTGTTCGACGCCGGAACCTCAGTCCGGAAGATCCTTTTTGACACAGTGCTATCGGAAAAGAAGCCGTCAAAAATTGTCATTGTCGATGCGATGGACTGCGGCCGTGAACCGGGTGAACTTTTCCTGCTGGACATTGATTCTCTGCCGAAGATCAAGCTCGACGACTTTTCCATGCACCAGATACCGAGCTCGAACCTGCTCCGCGAGCTTCGAGATCATTGTGGCATAGAAGTCATTGTGATCGCCTGCCAGGTGGCGGGCACATGCGACAGTGTGAATCCGGGCCTTTCGACGCCTGTTGAGGCAGCAGTAAAGCCTGCTGCCGAGTTGATTGCCAATGAGCATTTTCGGTAGTATTGGGAATTGCCCTCCGGAAATTTCTGCAGAGATGGGTCGTCCCGCTGTTGCGAGTGTGCTTCAAACATGATCGACTGCCCTGAGGGATGGTCAGGGCAGTCTTGTAAACAGAAGGTATTTGTTTTGTATGAACATGCTGCTGGAAGGGCCCTTCGCTGAGGAAGAGGACTTAGGATAAGAGTGAAGACGTTCCAAACGCTTGGCGAAAAGCAAATCCACAGGTACGCGAGAGGCGAGTCATGAGATACTATAGGGTCCCGGACGAAACGATAAAACGATTACCTATCTACCTTCGCAGGGCAATTCGCTTGTCAGAGGGGCAAGTCAAGTGTGTGTCAAGCAAAGAACTGGCCAGCCTTCTTGGCGTTACCCCATGGCAGATAAGAAAGGATCTCTCCTATTTTGGCGGCTTCGGAACCCGTGGCGTAGGGTACAATGTTGAGAACTTGGTTAGCCATATCAGAGAAATACTCAGATTGGATGTTGTACGAAAAGCCGCTTTGGTGGGCGTGGGCAACTTGGGCTCAGCGATTCTGGCTTTCCCGGGTTTTCGCTCATATTGGCTCGAGATAGCTGCTGCATTTGATATAGACAAAAGGAAGGTGGGAAAGAAACGAAACGGCCTGGTTGTAGAGGACGTTGCACTCCTGGGAACACTGAAGGAGCGAAGAATCGATATGGGCATTATCGCCGTTCCAGATGATGCGGCCCAGAACATCGCCGACGACCTGATAAAGGCCGGCGTAAAGGCTATCTTGAATTTCGCGCCGCGATATATAGAGGTTCCAAAGAGGGTAAAGGTAATAACGATTGACATTGCATTGTACTTGGCTTGCTTGCCTTACTACGTTCCGTCAAAATGAACAGACAAGAGGCGTTAGATTCGCCATGGAGGATGTTGTATGAATCGCAGGCAATTTCTTTCCGGTTCAGCTATGTTGGTGATCGGCTGCGAGTACGGACCAATCTGCTGCGCCGGATCGTGCGAGAACGATCCTTTGAAGGCAAGCACAAGCTCTTCTGCGAGGACTTTTGAGTGCTAACACTGCAAATAGAGATCGCACAATGCTTTCAAGGCCGTGTTACCATTAGATGTTTTCTGCGCCAAGTTCTGTCCTCCGTATAAATATGACGCCTGATCCAAGTATCGTTCGAGTGCCTGCTTCCTGTTGGTTCCAAAGTAGTGAATCTTCCAATTGATCTTCTTGCAGTACTGTCCGGTGGGATGCAGAGTAATATCAAATTTGATTAATTAGTTCTTGTTGCGGAAACAGTGTTTGTCATTCCCGCGGAAGCGGGAATCCAGTTTTTTCGCTCTGGACACCTGCTTTCGTAGGGTACGTGTTTAGCCAGGGAAAAACCATCCCCATCGGAGATAAACGACAATCGGGATGAGGCTGCCACCCAATAGAATTGATGGAAAACGGGTGGCAGCCTCAAAGCCGCAGGCTTTGGGGATGGTCGAGAATGCCAGAGGCCGGCTAAACATGTACTTCGCAGGGGTGACATTGTGGGTCCTCGCTTTCCGCAACAGAAACTAATTAGAGCCGATTAAGTATTGCTGTCATTCCCGCGAAAGCGGGAATCCAGAATCTTCGTTGTTTATCCTGACATTTAGTGTTTTCCTGCCATATATCCAATGCCTCATGCAGGCGGATGATGTCCTTAATGAGAATTGGGATATTGCCAGCGCGTTCAGTATTCCAAGGATCGTGAATCTCGTCATGGCAGGTACTATGGCTGTATTTGCCTTCCAGAGCAGCCTTCGTCCTCCTGGAATCTCCGAGGGCCGGCCACGTTCAAATACCAGCCGGTAACTGGATTTGGACGCGCAATATCCTCCGTATCTCACATGTTAGCCGGATGCAGTTATAATCCAGTTGAATCTGAAAATTAGCTTATTCCCCAGAGAAGAAAGAGATCTTCGCGTAAGCAAACAAAATAAGTGAAACCATAAAAAATTTAAAAAATTATGTTTTTATAGGACTTTTTATATTGACAAGCTTTGAACAACCCGGCATAATTATTTTAACGCTTGATTTCATGGAGGAGCGGTGGGAGAGATATCGATCATGTGTATCAAGCTGACGCCGGTATAAAACGAGTTCTAAATTTGCAACCTTTCTAAGCCCCTGCCTTACTACCCCCCTAATCCTCCGAAAGGCAGGGGTTTTATCGTTTACAGAGTTACCCTTTCGTATCTGAATAGAATGCAGGTATAACTTATCGCATTTTCGTCCATTCGCCCAGGTTTTGTCGGGCTGATTCTTAACAGAATCGTTTGCTCTTTTAGAACATATATGCGACACTCACGCTGACGCCGTCAAACCTCTGATCGTTATCGGAATCGTTCACCTCTGTCCATATAGATCTGTATATCACCTTAAGAAGAAGCTTGTCTCTGACATCCCATCGGACGCCGGCGCCTAAGTTATAAGAAAAATTGCTTTCGTGCACTTTCCCGACACCGGTGGCTGTAGTATCAATACCGAAATCCATAAGTCCGATACCGGCGGTTACTAACGGGGTAAAACGACTTCTCCAAATGTTGTAATCAACATTAATATCCCACAGAACATAATCCATATCGGCAGTCTCGACCGTAAAATCGACCGTAAAATCGACTATCTTCACATCCGTATCTGCAGAACCAAACAACAGATCCGTGTTTATATTCCAATGGTCGCTCAGGTTGTATCCCAAACCGATACCATAAATATTCGTGCTGTCCATATCAAGTATCACTGGCAACTGGTTCGCAGGCAACTTGTCAGGATATGAATATTCGACCTTTTCACTACCCATCATTTGAACCGTGCCAGAAAATTCGTATTTTCCTTTACGGCTCCACTCCTGAGCGCTGCAGACGCCCGCCGTCACTGTAAAAACCAACAAGCATAACATCGTAATGGTCGAGAGCTTTGTCGTTTGAACGTTCATTGGTCTTCCTTTCAAATTGAAGTTATTGTAAAAGTCATAATCGTCTAAGCTTTTCAGCACATTAACCAAAATTTCCTATTTTACCCAAGTTTGCCCGGATATATCGGTCCATCTACATTACTCTAATTTCTAATAAAATACCAAATCTTTGCTGAGAATTCAAGCTTCCCGCAGATATTAACATCCATTTTGTTAGGTTCCGGAACGGACACACACGGTCGGCATGGTTTCTTCCCAATACTTTACTGACACTGCTCGTTCACCGATCTCGGCCCTGTCCGCTGAACGCCGAACACTGAACGCTAATAAACCTGTCCGGCAACTCGTTTCTGACGGATTGGCTTTGTTTGGCTTTGTTTGGCTTTGAATTGGCTTTGTTTTTTCGCCGGCCCGGCCCGCTGAAATCTCCTTAAATCATTGTTATTATTGACTTAACGTCATTTTGCCCCTTTAGAAATTGGCTTTGTTTTTTCAAATAGCCTTTCAACCCCCAGCGCAGGTCTGGGGGCTAACCGAGATTGGGTTTGTTTTGGGTTTGTTTTTTTGCCGCCCAAAAGCCTGAAAATCTTCATAATGCCCTTTCATATAGATACTTACGCTCATTTCGGCCTTTCGCAAATTGGGTTTGTTTTTTCAAATTCCTTTTCGCAATACGCATCACGCAGTACTCAATACGAAATAAATTGGCTTTGTTTGGCTTTGAATTGGCTTTGTTTTCACCAAGTGTCCAATCGCTATTATTTACCATAACACCTTTCTATAGTTAAACTTGCGTTTATTTCCACCTCCGGCAAATTGGGTTTGTTTTTTCAAATTAACCACGAATTAACACGAATAAACTCCGGATTTACTCTCATTTTTGCCTTTTTTTTGCATTTTTTAGTTCAAATTTTTCGTTTTTCGCTGATTTACCCTATGAGATGTCGGCTGAGCCTATCTCACGGGGTGAACGCAAAATAAAATAGTCAATCATCAATAGTAAATAGTCAATGACAATGCCTTTTTACTTTTTTATTTCTCCATACCACATACTACATACGATATATGAATTCGTTAAGTATTATACGAAAAATTAAACATAAAGGCGGGCATATTTTAAATAAATCTTCTTTATACGGCGATCTTTACCGCTGAGAACGACGAGGACACAGAGTAGGAATCAAATAATCAATAGTAAATCGTAAATAGTCAATGGCAAGGTCTCCGTGAGACGCATTTCTTAGATCAGCCACAGAGAGCACAGAGACCACAGAGAAATAGTCAATAACCGCAGATTAACGCAGTTTTTATGCTTCGGCATTGGACATTCAATATTGGATATTCAAGTCTCTTTTATCCTGTAAATCCTGTCTAAAAAGGACTTTTTTCGCTTTTTTTGTTCGATTCTTTCAATTTTTTACAAAAAATAACAAAAATCTCCACTCACTGTGCCATAAGCCTGCCCTGAGCATGTCGAACGGGTTTGTCACACCTCGGCAGATTTCCGCAGAATTTGCCTTATCGGCACTGCTATAAACGCCGTTATTAATAAATGGGTAAATACATGAATCGTCCTTTTATACAGCCGAAGACCAAATGTATTTGTCTTGAACTTTTAAAATGGGTATAATTTTAACCAGCAACGTTGAGGAAGCGACAGAAAATGAAAGTAAAGATGCGAGTTCTTTGGACGATAGGTGGGTTTTGTCGAAATAACGAACCGGGGACCCTCCCAGAAAAAGTACCGGACACCTGTGAGTATCGCATTTATGTGATGGCATATGTCACCACAATCGGATGAAAGGAAAAGACATGGACAAATGCATTATAGGAGGCTGCACGAATCGCGCCAATAACAATATCGGTATTCGGCTACGACGGCCCGACACAAGTGCGATCTGGGCCCCCAACACGAATGCCTTCCTTTGTGATAAACACGCCGACTGTGGCATGCGGATCACGATTCAAATGCAGCCAAACAACTCACGGCAGATTGAAACCATCGTTGGGAGTGAGGGCTCCCGCCCGCCGAGACGAGCAACTCCCCAGCGTATTCGCCATAAGTGGGCTGAAAGGCAGCAGAGAAAACTGAAAAACTGTCTCTACTAAATAAAACCGAAAGAGTTCGCCTTTCCATAGAAAGGAAAAGATGAGTTACGAAAGTAAAATGCTTGAACGATTCAATATGCCAACAAGGCCAAAAGTTGAGCGAGCATTGCTGCAAGCGTTGCTTAAACACGGAGGCGTCATTAAAGAGTTCGGCTCTGGTCAAGAAATAGTTGATGAAATAGCAGATGACTTCGGACTGAACGAAGATCAACGATCTGCTTCCTTAAAGACAGTATATCGTAAAGAGAATCGCGTAAAGCAATCCCTACTCTGGCATAGATTGCTCTTCCGAGCAGCGGATTTCTTAGCAAAAGAGGAATTAGTTTCACGCCCAACGCAAACACTCAGACTCACGAAAAAGAGAGAATGGATGTTAACAGAGAAAGGCTTCGACAGAGCACTAAGAATCTCTAATATACCCAATGCAAGAAAGGAATTCTTGCCCACAAAATCCTACGAAGTTCAGAAGATTGTGAATGAGCTTACTCGGTCTCCAAGGCCTGAAGACTATGACCCGTTTGACAGGAAAAAGAAGGTAGTGAAAAAAACGAGAGAGTCCACTATGCGGGCGAGAGGATTCCGCCAAGCGATTATTGACGCATACAGCTACAAATGTGCTATTTGTGAAATGAAAATTTATTCTCCGGACTTTCTATTGTGGGAAGTTGAAGCGGCCCATATTGTGCCTCATAGTTTTCTGGGGCGTGATGATATTTGGAATGGACTGGCGTTGTGTCACCTACATCACTGGGCTTTCGATGTTGGTTGGCTTACGTTGCAAGATGATTATACAATTTGCGTTTCGTCAAAAGTTCATTCCTTGCCGTCAGATTTTGGGCGTTTTGGCGATTATGAATTCATCAGAGCAATGTCGAGGAAACATAAAAGAATATTTTTGCCGAGCAGAATTGAACTTAGTCCACACCACAATTCAATTAGATGGCATCGCCAAAACGTTTTTCATCAATGAATATCAATTTGTTACATGAAGGGATATAGCCAATGGAAAATGATAGTGATGACAGAATAGTCTATTCGATTAATGTCGCTGATATTCAAGAAGTCGCCGAGGAAGTGCTTGAACGCAGACTCACAAAAGATGAGTTTGTTTTGGTTGAACGATCAGTAGGTGATTACATTGACTGGTCTCAAGCAATTGAAAACTCGATACGAGAACACGTTACCTTCACTACGTAAAGCAAGGCCGAGTTGAGGTAATAGTTCGCAACAGAAAAAACAAGAAGTTGATTTTCAAAATGCGGTGAAGGTGCTAAGGCAGTCAAAGCATATAACAAATGTACTACCGGTTCTCGGGATTTGTTATGGTAAAGTTAAAACCAGCCATGTGAGGGGTTACTTGAAAGTTGTAGGCCAGAATTTCTGGTACCTAATAAGCGAAGATGAAAACCTTTACACAGACATTATTG
>Ga0307380_10001452_pt1 | contig 34751 bp, 21 predicted proteins | sample UN3MG_FD_202239 | JGI IMG/M metagenome (GOLD analysis project Ga0307380, IMG submission 202239) | Soil microbial communities from Risofladan, Vaasa, Finland - UN-3 | ecosystem: Environmental > Terrestrial > Soil > Coastal area > Acid sulfate soil | place: Finland: Risofladan, Vaasa | collected...
CAAAGCGGGCTCGCGATCCCGCGCACGCCTCCGGCTTGCGGTTAAACGAGACTGCCGCCAAAGGTGGTTGCGGTCTTGGGGCGAAGACCACGGCAGCAGGCCCACGTCACCCGGCACGTCGCCAACGGCGGCCACGGAAGCCGCCTACCGGGAAGTTGCGTTTCGCGCAGACGGTCTGCGCGCAGCGCGGGACCGGAAACGATCAACGGAACGAAACGAAAATGGCCGACAAGAAGCGAGTCCTGTTCCTCTGCGTGGGAAACTCCTGCCGGTCGCAAATGGCCGAGGGTTGGCTGCGGCACATGGCGCCCGACAGGTTCGACGTGCAGAGCGCGGGCAGCATCGCCGCCGGGCTCAATCCGCACGCGGTGAAGGTCATGGCGGAGGTCGGCGTCGACGTCTCCCGCCAACGTAGCAAACGTGTCGAGAGGTTCGCCAATCGCCGGTTCGACTACGTGGTCACCGTCTGCGACGAAGCCAACCGCGAGTGTCCGGTCTTCCTGGGGCACGCGGGAAAGCGACTGCACTGGCCGTTTGAAGACCCGGCGGACGCAGCCGGCAGCGCCGAGGAGGTGGTCCGCGTTTTCCGTCTCGTCCGCGATCAAATCAAGGCACGCTTGGAGCGCTTCGTCGAGGAGGAAGCCAAGGCGGAGCGCTCCGCGGATCGATCGACCGAGCGGAGGGAGTTGCAGGAAGGAAGGATGACGACGCCACGAATCCGCACCGAGACTCGTTTCGTCGGTCTGCCCATCAGCGGCGGAACCGCGGTGGCCAGGGTATGCCTGTTCAACGAGAAGCGCCACAGCAACCTGGCTGCGTACCGGGTCGCGGGCGAGGGGCTCGAGCGCGAGGAGAATCGCGTGCGCCAAGCGATCGCGTTGGCCGCCAATCAGCTCGACCTGGTGATCAAGAACGTGTTCGAGCGGATCGGTCCCGCCGAAGCCCAAATCTTCGAGGCCCAAAAGGCGATCCTGGCCGACAAGGTCCTGGTGCGGGAGATCCTCGGGGCCATCGAGTCGCGGAAGCTCAACGCGGAAGCCGCGGTCGCGCAGATCCTCGACGCGTACGAGTCGCGCCTCCAGGAAGTGGACAACGAATACCTCAAAGAGCGGGCGAGCGATATCGGCGAAATCCGACGGCGGCTGCTCGACGTCCTGGCGAACATGAACCCTTCGCTTCAGTGCGCCGACGACCAGCACTGCCGGCAAGGTCGCGATCGGATTATCGTGGCCGAGGAGCTGACGCCCAGCCTGGCCGTCGAGCTCGACATGGATCACACGCTGGGCTTCGTCACCGAGCGCGGCGGCCCCACGTCGCACGCCGCGATCCTCGCCCGGGCCCTGGGCATCCCCGCCGTCAGCGGCATCCAAGGCATCCACGGCCTCCTGAGCTGCGGCACGGAGCTGCTCGTCGACGGCGACGCCGGGGAGGTGATCGTCTGGCCCAGCGACGACACGATCGCCGGCGTGAAATCGGAGCGGCGCGTGGCCGTGCGCACGTCCTCGCCGGTCGATCCCGTGCCCGGGCTGACCGTGATGGCGAACATCAGCTACGCGGCCGACGTGGCCCAGGCCGTCGAGCAGAAGGCCGAAGGGGTGGGGCTGTATCGCACGGAGTTCGAGTTCTTCGCCGCGGGGCGGATCCTCACCGAGGAGGAGCAACTCGAGCGGTACGCCTCGGTGGTCCGGGCGATGGACGGCCGGCCCGTCTGCTTTCGGCTGTTGGACATCGGCGGCGACAAACCCGCCCCGTTTCTCGACCTGCCCCGGGAAGACAACCCCTACTTGGGCTTCCGCGGGAGCCGCCTGCTCCTGGGCCGGACGGACCTGTTGCGGGCGCAGGCCCGGGCGCTGGCCAGGGCGTCGCTTTTCGGCCCGGTCGACGTGATGTATCCGATGATCGTCGACCGCGACCAGTTCCTCCGGCTCAAAGCGCTTTTCGAGGAAGCAACGGCCGACCTGTCGGCCGGGCGGTTGCGGCACGGCGTGATGTTCGAGGTCCCCTCCGCGTGCCTCGAAGCCCGGGAGCTGCTCGAAACGGCCCAGTTCGCCAGCATCGGCACGAACGACCTGATCCAGTACCTGTTCGCCGTGGATCGGAACAACGAGCTGGTGGCCGACGACTACACGCCGGATCGGCCCGTCTTCTGGGCCGTGCTGGGACAGATTGCCGCCGCCGCCCAAGCGACGGGCCGAACCGTCTCCCTCTGCGGCGAGGCGGCCAGCAACGTGTGGTTTTTGCCCAGGTTCTTGGAGCTCGGGCTGACGAGACTGAGCGTCAGTCCGCGGTTCATCCCCGAGCTGCGCCTGGCGGCGAAAGAAAACACCACGCAAACTCAGACGCCATGAAGCGAGTGAACATCGTTCCGACGCTTCGCGTCCTGTCTCTGCGACGCGAAGCGTCCCCGGGATACGTTCCCACGCGAAGCGTGGGAACGATGAGAAACACCATGCAAGTACAGACGCCATGAAGCGACTGGCTGTTTTTCTCACGATCGGACTAGCGATCGCAGGTCTGCTTCTTGCCGTAGGCGAACACGACTGTTCAGGAGAAAGTGACGAAGCCATGAACGCTTCACCCAAGACTCGCCAAGAAACCGACGCGAAGCACTCGGCCGCGAAGCCCGCGAATCACCTGGCGGGAGAAACCAGCCCGTATCTCCTCCAGCACGCCCACAACCCGGTCGACTGGCACCCGTGGGGCGACGAGGCGCTCCGCCGGGCCAAAGCGGAGAACAAGCCGATCTTCCTTTCCATCGGGTACTCCTCGTGTCACTGGTGCCACGTGATGGAGCGGGAGTCGTTCGAGGACCCCGAGACGGCCAAGATCCTCAACGAGCATTTCGTCGCCATCAAGGTGGATCGCGAGGAGCGCCCCGACTTGGACGAGATCTACATGACGGCCGTGCAGCTCCTGACCGGCCGCGGCGGCTGGCCGCTGAGCGTCTTTCTCACACCGGAACTGAAGCCGTTCTACGGCGGCACGTACTTCCCGCCCGACGAGCGGTTCGGAATGCCCTCGTTCCAGCGCGTCCTGAAGGCGCTGGCCGAGGCGTGGCGCGAGAAGCCCGACCAGATCGCCGACAGTTCGGAGCAGATGCTCCAGGCAATCGAGGCCAACGCGGCGCCGGAGCTGTCCGCGGCCGGCCCGCTCGATGCGTCGATCCTCGACCGGGCGGTGGCGGAGCTGCGGAGCCAGTTCGACCCGCGATGGGGCGGGTTCGGCGCGGAGCCGAAGTTCCCTTCCGGAGCCGCGATCGCGGTGTTGCTTCGCCAGCAGCTCCACGACGGCCGGACCGACGCCCTGGAGATGGCCACCGTCACGCTCGACCGCATGGCCTACGGCGGTATCCACGACCAGATCGGCGGGGGCTTCCACCGCTATTCGGTCGACGTCCAGTGGCTTGTGCCCCACTTCGAGAAGATGCTCTACGACAACGCGATCCTGGCCAAGGCGTATCTCGAAGCGTGGCAGGCGACCGGCAAGGACCTTTACCGCCGGGTGGCCGTCGGGATCTTGGACTACGTGCTTCGCGACATGACCGACGCCCGCGGCGGGTTCCACTCGGCCGAGGACGCCGACAGCGAAGGCGAGGAGGGCAAGTTCTACGTCTGGCGACCCGACCAGATCAGGGCCGCGTTGGGCGACGAAGAGGGGGCTTTCTTCGCGGAGTTCTACGGAGTGTCCGAGAGGGGGAACTTCGAGGGCCGCAACATCCTCCACGTCCCGCAAGATCCGGCCGCCTTCGCCCGCCGGAAGGGCTTCTCCGAAGAGAAGTTGGAAGACCGCCTGGCCCCGCTCCGCCGAAAGCTTTTGGCCGAGCGGGCCCGGCGCGTCCGCCCGGGCAAAGACGACAAGGTGCTCTCGGCGTGGAACGGCATGATGATCTCGGCGCTGGCACGGGGCCACCAGGTCCTGGGCGATCGGCGCTACCTCGACGCCGCGGAGAAAGCGGCGGACTTCATGCTCACCGAAATGGTCCGCGAGGGCACGCTGTTGCGGACCTATCGAGCCACCGGCGGAGCTGAGGGCGGCGTGAGCAAGCTGCCCGGCTACCTCGACGATTACGCCGAGATGGCCAACGGCCTGGTCGACCTTTACGAGGCGAGCTTCGAGCTGCGTTGGCTGGAGGCCGCCGACGGGCTGGTGCGTAAGATGACGGCCGATTTCTGGGACGACGCGGACGGGGGCTTCTTCTACACGTCGGCCGCCCACAAGGACCTCCTGGTGCGGACCAAGCCGTTCTACGACGGCGCCGTGCCGTCGGGGAACTCGACGGCGTCCTTGGTGCTTTTGCGGTTATCGAAGCTCCTGGACAAGGAGGAGTACACCACGAAGGCGGAAGCGGTGCTGGCGTCGATGGCCGATCGGATGCTCGAGCAGCCCAGGGGGCATCTCGATTTGCTCGTCGCGGCGGATTGGCATCTTCGCCCGACGCGGGAAATCGCCGTCGCCGGCACGGCCGACAGCGACGAGACCAGGCAGCTCCTGGAGATGATCCACGCCCGGTTCTTCCCCAACAAGATCCTGGCCCTGGCCCCGCCGGATGCCGCGGCGGCCGAGAAAGCGGCGGATCGGGTCCCGCTTCTGCAAGACAAGACGATGCTGTCGGGGAAGACGACCGTCTACGTCTGCGAGAATTTCACCTGCAAGCGGCCGGTGAGCGACGCGGGAGATCTTAAGCAATTGCTGGACGAATCTCATTAGCCCGATTATGGGGTGAAAGGAGCCCCATCGCGGCCCCATTGCCCTCGTTCCCAGGCTCTGCCTGGGAACGCAAGGTCCGGCAGGCTCCGCCTGCCTCCCCGACGCTTGAGACCGTGCATGGTCATCGTCTCCTTTGGCGTCTTTCGAGGCGGAGCCTCGTTGTAGTGCGTTCCCAGGCAGAGCCTGGGAACGAGGAAAGCCTGGGAACGATGAACGTGTGCGAGGAACGCACGAGGAGCGTGAGCGATGTATGAGCTCGTGGCAAGAATCCTGTGGGAGAGCTGGCTCGTGTTGGGCCAGATGGCGCCGTACCTGCTGCTCGGGTTCCTGGTCGCGGGGCTGCTCTCGGTGGGCATCTCGCCGGCTTGGGTCGAGCGGCGCCTGGGCAAGCGCGGGCTGGGGCCGGTGATCACCGCGTCGCTGGTGGGCGTGCCGCTCCCGCTGTGCTCCTGCGGGGTGATCCCCGTGTCGGCCTCGATCCGCCGCCACGGCGCAAGCCGCGGGGCCACCACGGCGTTCCTCCTCTCTACGCCCCAGACCGGCGTGGACAGCATCGCCGTCACCTACGCCCTGCTCGGGCCGGTGTTCGCCGTCTTCCGGCCGCTGGTGGCGCTGCTGACCGGGATCGTCGGCGGCTTCCTGGTCCAACTGTTCGACCGGGCGGACGGGCAGAACGAAGCCGAGGAGCCATGCGCGGACCCCTGCGCGGACGGCTGCCACGATGCCGGCGCCGACCCAGGCGCCGACGCCTGCCCCACCTGTTCGAACGACAGCACCACCGGCGCCCCCCAGGAAACCTGCACGGAAGCCTGTTGCGAAGGCGGGCGCCAAGGCAGCGTGATCGTGCGGGCATTGCGATACGGACTGGTGACTTTGCCGCGGGACATCGGGCCGGCCCTGGCCGTAGGGATCCTGGTCGCCGGGGCGATCGGGGCGGTGGTGCCCGAGGACCTGTTGCGCGCCTACGTCGGCGGCGGGGTGGTCTTTATCCTGCTGGCGATGGCGGCGGGGATTCCGATCTACGTCTGCGCCACGGCCTCCGTCCCTATCGCGGTTGGCCTGATCCACCTCGGTGCCTCGCCCGGCGCGGCCCTGGCGTTCCTGATCGCCGGGCCGGCGACCAACGCCGCCACGCTGACCACCGCCTGGCGAGTGCTCGGCCGGCGGGCGACCATCCTGTATCTTGCGACGGTCGCCGCCGGCGCGGTGGTGTGCGGGCTGCTTTTGGACTGGCTCATTCCTACGGTGGGGGCGGCCGCGCCGCAGCTTGGCGGCGGTCCCCACGCCGAGCCGACGGGCGGCTGGTTGTCGAGCGCCAGCGCAGTCGCTATGCTGGCCGTGCTGGTCGTCTCCTACGCGTCGAAGGGGAGGAAACGGGAGCCAAGGAGACAAGATCGTGACGCCGATCTCCAACGCAGCGAAGCTGAAGGACGGGATTGACTGGGTCGGGTTCGTCGACTGGAACGTCCGCGACTTCCACGGCTACACGGCCCATCGCGGCACCACGTACAACGCCTATCTCGTGCGCGACGAGAAGACGGCGCTGGTGGACGCGGTCAAGGCCCCCTACGCCGACGAGCTGCTCGGCAACGTCGCCGCCCTGACCGAGCTTTCGCGGGTCGACTACGTCGTCTCGAACCATGCCGAGCCGGACCACGCCGGCGTGATGGACCGCGTGATGGAGGCCCTTCCCAACGCCACGCTGGTGGCCAACGCGAAGTGCCTGGAGGCGCTGGGGCGGTATTTCGACACCTCGGGCTGGAAGACCCGGGCCGTGGAGACCGGCGATTGCGTCTCCCTGGGCCGGCGCACGCTCCGGTTCGTCAACACGCCGATGGTGCATTGGCCCGAGTCGATGTTCACGTACGTGCCCGAGGAGAAGCTGCTGTTTTCCATGGACGCCTTCGGGCAGCACTACGCCACGTCGCAGCGGTTCGACGACGAGGTCGACCTCTCGACCGTGTTGAGCGAGGCCAAGGCCTACTACGCGAACATCGTGATGCCCTACGGCAAGCAGGTCGCCAAGACGCTCGCGCTGGCAGCGGAGTTGGAGATCGACTGGATCGCGCCCAGCCACGGCGTGATCTGGCGCCGCCATCCGGGGGAGATTCTGAAGGCCTACGGCGACTGGTCGGTCTGCCGGCCCGGGCCGAAGGTACTTGTCGTCTACGATACAATGTGGGGGAGCACGGGGCGGATGGCGGAGGCGATCTACGAGGGGGCGTCGGGGGAGGAGGTCGAAGCGGTGCTCTTGCACGTGCGACGCTGCGATCTCACCCGAATCGCCACCGAAGTGCTCGACGCCGCCACCGTGGCCTTCGGCTCCGCGACGCTCAACCGGGAGATGATGCCGATGGCCAGCGCCGTGCTCACCTACTGGAAGGGGCTCAGACCCTCCGGCAAGGCCGGCTTCGCCTTCGGGTCCTACGGCTGGGGGAGAGGCGGGCCGGAGGCCGTGCATGCGTGCCTGGAGGGGCTCGGGTGGGAGATCCTCCGTGAGCCCTTGAGGGCCCGGTATCGGCCCTCGCCGGAAGTGCTTGACGAATGTTGCGAGGCAGGCCGAATGTTGGCCCGCAAGGCTCGGGAGATGGCCGGCGCCACCTGAGAGGCCCGGATAAGGGGCGGCCGAAAAACAACTTGGGGACTGTCCCGATCTTCGCGCAGCGAAAACCGGACTGTCCCCTTCCGAAATGCCGACCAACGAGCCAGAACCGGTCGGACAGAATCATCCGGCCTTCACACGGGAGGAGACGACGAGATGACCAGGTACATCTGTGACGTGTGTGACTGGGTCTACGACCCCGCGGAAGGGCTGCCCGAGGAAGGCATCGAGCCGGGCACGCCGTTCCAGGACTTGCCCGACGACTTCGAGTGTCCCGAGTGCGGCGTGGGCAAGGACGAGTTTTCACCGGAGGAATAGCTCCGGGGGGGCGCGGCGCGCCGAGTTGGAGAGGGCAGTGCGATGGGATGCAGGAAGGGAGAGTCGGAGCACAAGCCGAAGCCGGGCCGGTACCGGTGCGCACAATGCGGCGCCGTCTCCAAGGAAAAAAAGCACGTCTGCGAGCCCAAGAAAATCAAGAAGAAACACCTCGGTTGAGTCCTGAATGGCCACTGTCCGGGCGCCCGGCGTCTTGCCGCCGGAGATCGGGCTCCCGCCGGTCGTCTTTCGGGTACCGGCACTGCACGGCTTGATAAGACGAACTGCCGAGAGGTTGACCTCGCCATGGAAACACGTTTGCTTGAGCTGTTTGGGCAGCAGCACGTGGTCGTGCAGGCGCTGATCGCCACGCTGTTCACCTGGTTGGTGACGGCGGCCGGCGCGGCGACGGTCTTGTTTGCCAAGCGATTCAACCAGAAGATCCTGGACGGCATGCTCGGCCTGTCGGCCGGGGTGATGATCGCGGCCAGCTTCTGGTCGCTGTTGGCGCCGGCGATCGAGATGTCCGGCGGCGATTGGATGCCCGCCGCGGTCGGCTTCCTGGCCGGCGGCTTGTTCCTGTATCTGATGGACAAGGTCCTTCCGCATCTCCATCTCGGACTGAAGGTCTCCGAAGCCGAAGGCATCAAGACCTCGTGGCAGCGGAGCATTCTGCTGGTCTCGGCGATTACGCTGCACAACATCCCCGAGGGCCTGGCCGTCGGCGTGGCCTTCGGCGCGGTCGCCCATGCCGACCCAACCGTGGCACGCGAGCTGATGCTCGGCGGCATTGCCCTGGCCATCGGGATCGGGTTGCAGAATTTCCCCGAGGGTCTGGCCGTGTCGATGCCGTTGAGGCGCGAGGGGATGGGGCGGTGGAAGGCGTTCCTGTACGGTCAGGCGTCCGGCATGGTGGAGCCGGTGGCCGGCGTGCTCGGCGCCTGGGCGGTGATGTCGATGACCCCACTTCTGCCCTATGCCTTGGCCTTCGCCGCCGGGGCGATGATCTTCGTGGTGGTGGAGGAATTGATCCCCGAGTCGCAGCGCAACGGGTTCAGCGACTTCGCCACGCTGGGGGCCCTGGGGGGATTCGCGATCATGATGATCCTGGACGTGGCGCTGGGGTGAGTGGGGAGTTGGGAGTGGCGAGTGGTGAGCGGCCGAGAAAGGGCTCTCGCACTTCCCCACCGGCCTCGTGCCGGTGGAAGGAGGTTTGGGAACTAGCCGGCGTGGTCGTCAACTCCCTTTCGGGGCGGACTCTGGGGCCGCCGTTGATCGTGTGATTTGGGAGGTGTCTGGTGGAGCTTGATCCGCTGCTGTTGTCGCGTTTGCAGTTCGCCCTGACGATCGGCTTCCATTTCCTCTTTCCCCCCCTGACCATCGGGTTGGCGTGGCTGTTGGTGATCGTCGAGTGGCTCGGCTGGCGACGGGGCGACGAAGACTACGTCCGCGCCGGGGTGTTTTTCGGGAAGGTCCTCGGCCTCACGTTCGCCGTCGGCGTGGCGACGGGCGTGGTGATGGAATTCCAGTTCGGCACCAACTGGGCCGAGTATTCGAAATTCGTGGGCGACGTCTTCGGGGCGCCCTTGGCCGCGGAGGCCGTATTCGCCTTCTTCCTGGAATCGACGTTCCTGGGGCTCTACCTGTTCGGGCGAGGCCGCGTCTCCAAGGCGGCGCACTGGTTCTCCATCCTCATCGTCGCCCTGGGCGCCACCCTCTCCGCCTTCTGGATCATCGTGGCCAACTCCTGGCAGCAGACGCCGGCCGGATACGTGGTGCGGGGCGGGCGCGCGGAACTGACCGACTTCTGGGCGGCCATGTTCAACTCCTCGACGCCCCACCGGTTCTTTCACACGATGGTCGCGTGCCTCGTGGCCGGGGCCTTCCTCGTGATCGGCGTCTCGGCGTACCTGATCCTCAAGAACAAGGCGGCGGAGGTCGCCCGAAAGACGCTGAAAATCGGCCTCGTGTTCGGCCTGGTCTTCTCCGTGATGACGCTGTTCCCCACGGGTCACCATCATGCCAAGCAGGTGGCCGAGGATCAGCCCGAGAAGTTCGCGGCGATGGAGGGGCTGATTCACGGCGGGACGCGGGCCCCGATGGTGGTCATCGGCAAGCCGTCCGACGAGCCGCCCCGGATGGAGTACGTGGTCGAAATCCCCGGGTTGCTGAGCTGGATGGCGTTCGGGAACATCGACGCGCCGATTGAAGGAGTCAAGGACCTCAACGAAGACGGCTGGCCCACGCCCCCGATGGTCCCCACGTTCGTCTCTTTCCATTCCATGGTCGCGCTGGGGCTGCTGTTCATCGCTCTGACCGGCCTGGGCGTGTTGCTGATAATCCGGGGCAAGCTATCCCAGAGCCGGTGGTATTTGAAGCTCTTGGTTTGGTCGATTCCCTTACCTCTCGTGGCGTGCGAGCTCGGTTGGATCGTGGCGGAGGTGGGCCGGCAGCCGTGGGTCGTGTACCGCGTGCTCAAGACGGCCGACGCGTTTTCCACCAACGTCCGTGGTGCCGAGATCCTTTTCTCCCTAGTGGGGTTTGGACTGATCTACCTGGCCCTGGGCGCGTTGTACGTGTTCGTCCTGGTCAGGAAAGTCAACCACGGGCCCGAGCCGCCGGCTGCTGAGGAGGCGCGATCCTGATGGACTTGAATACGGCGTGGTTTCTGCTGATCGGCGTGCTTCTGACGGGCTACGCCGTGCTGGACGGCTTCGACCTGGGCGTGGGCGTGCTGCACCTGTTCGCCCGCGACGAGTATCAGCGGCGCATTCACCTGGCGGCGATCGGCCCGGTGTGGGACGGCAACGAGGTGTGGCTGCTGACCGCGGGCGGGGCGATGTTCGCGGCGTTCCCGGTGGTCTACGCCACGGTGTTCAGCGGGTTCTATCTGGCCTTCATGCTGCTCTTGTTCGCGCTCATCTTCCGCGCCGTGTCGTTGGAGTTCCGCGGCCAGGTGGATAGCCCCGCGTGGCGGAGGTTCTGGGACTGGGCCTTCGGGCTGGGGAGCCTGGTGCCGGCGATCCTGTTCGGCGTGGCGGTCGGCAACGTGCTGCGGGGCCTGCCCATCGAGGCCGACGGCTCGCTCGACGTCTCCTTCGTCGCCCTGTTGAACCCGTATTCACTCTTGATCGGGGTTCTCACTCTGGTGATGTTCGTGATGCACGGGGCCGCGTTTCTGGCGGCCAGGACGGAAGGGGACTTGCAGCAACAGATGAGCCGTTGGACCACCGGGGCATGGGTGGTCTTCGTCGTGCTTTACCTGGCGGCCACGTCGGCCACGTTCTTCGCGGCGCCGCACCTGCTCGACGGGGTTCCGGCCAATCCCGCGTGCTGGCTGCTGCTGGTGCTCTTGTTGGGGTCGATGGTCTACCTCCCGATCAACGTCCGGGCGGGTAGGTTCGTCCGCGCCTTTCTGGCCTCTTGCGTGACGATAGCGTCGCTGGTGGGCCTGATGGGGTTGAGCCTCTACCCGCGGATGGTCCCTTCGAGCATCGATCCGGCGAACAGCCTGACGATTTACAACGCCTCGTCGACCCCGCGGACCTTGACGGTGATGCTCGTGATCGCGCTGGTTGGCATGCCGTTGGTGATTGCGTATACTGCGTACGTCTACGCCGTGTTCATGGGCAAAGTCGTTCTAACCCAAGAGGGCTATTAGGCCCTTTCGATTAGCCGCTGTTCGACCGTTTCACCTTGACCTACCGAAGAAGGAGTGGGCCGCGATGAGTGTGAACAGGTGCGCCTGGATGGTCAGCTTGTGCATCATCTCGCTCGTGTTTATGGCGTCCCAGTTGGGTTGTCCGCAGGGTGAGCCGCCGTCATCCCCACCCGGCACGGGGCCGGCTGCCGAGCCCGCTACGGAACCGGCGGAAGAGGCCGAAGCGGAGGCCGCCGCGGAGCCCGAGGCGAAGCCGGTCGCGAAGGCCGAGGCCGCCGCCGATCTCCCCAAGGTCCCGCTGGGTCTGCCGCCCGTTCCGGTCCCGGGGGACAATCCCATCACGCCCGAGAAGGTCGCCCTGGGCAAGATGCTTTACTTCGATACCCGGCTGAGCAAGGACGGCACGATTTCCTGCGCCACCTGCCACGACCCCGAGATGGCCTGGGCGGAACATAAGCCGACAAACACCGGGATCGGCGATCAGGTGGGCGGAGCCAACTCCCCGACCGTGATCAACGCCGCCTATGCCAAGACCCAGTTCTGGGACGGCCGCGCGGCAAGCCTCGAAGAGCAGGCCCTGGGACCGATCGAGAACCCCATCGAGATGGGCCATGAGTTACCCGCGATGATCGCGGACCTGTCGAAGGTCAGCGACTACGGGCCGGCGTTTGAGAAGGCGTTCGGCGATCCCAAGATCACCAGCGACCGCGTCGCCAAGGCGATCGCCTCCTTCGAGCGGCTCGTGCTCAGCGGCAACTCGCCGTACGACAAGTTCCAAGACGGGCAGGAAGATGCCCTGACCGATGCCCAGAAACGGGGCATGGAGCTTTTTGGGGAGGTCGGCTGCAATCGCTGCCACCGGCCGCCGTTGTTCAGCAACTACATGTTCCACAACGCCGGCATCGGCATGGACAAGGACCCGCCCGATCAGGGCCGCAAGGCCGTGACCGGCGAGGACGGCAACCTGGGCGAGTTCCGCGTGCCCGCCTTGCGCGAGGTGGCCAACACCGCCCCCTACTTCCACGACGGGAGCTCCGCAACCCTCGAAGAAGCCGTCGCCCTGATGGTCGCCGGCGGCAAAGACAACGAGAACCTTTCGCTGATGCTCAAAGCCGTGCGTGAGAAGGAGATCACCGAACAGGACCAGAAGGACCTCGTCGAATTCCTCAAGGCCCTTTCCGGCGAGTTCCCGGGGAAGGATGACCTGTAGTGGAGAGATGATCCGAGGCGGACGCCCGAGCGCCGCCTCGGTTACCCTTTATCCTTGCGTGCCGTGGCCGGTCTGCTGACCGAGCCACCTTGCGGAATCGAGTGTCTGGGTTCATCGAGGGCGCCATGAGACTCCTCCTCGTGGGTGCCGCGTTGGCCGTCTGCACCGCTACCGGCACGGTCTCAGGTGCAGAGGCTGCGCCGCCGTCCGACCAGCCCGCCTCCGGCTGCATGGCGTGTCACCAGGGCATCGAGCCCATCCGGGAAGAGGGCGCCGAGATGCTGGAGGAGATCCTCGCTTTGGGCGAAGGCGAGGGGGATCCGGCCGGCTGCGTGGTCTGCCACGGCGGCGATCCGGCCGCGGCCGAGGAAGAGGCCGCCCACGGGGGCGAGAACTTCTATCCCGATCCCGGCAGCCCCTGGATCAACAAGCGAACCTGCGGCGTCTGCCATCCCGATCACGTCCGCGTCCAGTGGCACAGCCTGATGATGACCGAGGCGGGCAAGATCCAGGGGACGGTCTGGGCGTTCGGCTCGCTGACCGGCTACGAGCACCGATGGGGCAACTACGACGTCGCCAACCCCGAAGACCGCAGCTCGCGGCTGGGAACCGACGCCTACCGGGCGTACATGGAGCGGCTCAAGACCCTGGAGCCCCAGGTCTTCGTCGACAAGCACGAGCGGCTGCCCGACGCCCTCACCGAGTTGAGCCACCTGGCCGAGCACCCCGAGCTGGCCGCGTTCACCTACCTGCGGAACCAATGCCTGCGATGTCACCACGCGGTCAAGGGCCGGCAGGTACGCGGCGACTACCGCGGCATGGGCTGCTCGTCGTGCCACGTCCCGTACGGCAACGAGGGGCACTATGAGGGCGATGACCCCTCCATTCCTCGCGACGAGACGGGCCACTGCCTCGTGCACTCCATTCAGGCGACGCGCGAGGCCAAGGTCGTCGTCCACGGGCACCAGTACAGCGGCATCCCCGTCGAAACGTGCACCACCTGCCACGATCGCGGCAAGCGGATCGGCGTCTCCTTCCAGGGGCTAATGGAGATACCCTATACATCGCCGTACACCGAGGAGGGGGAAGGCCAGCCGGCCCTGCACACCAAGCACTACCTGGCCATGCACCAGGACGTCCACTACGGCAAAGGGATGACCTGCCAGGACTGCCACACGTCGATCGACGTGCACGGCGACGGCTGCCTGGCGGCGGCCAACCTGGGCTCCGTCCAGATCGAGTGCACCGACTGCCACGGAACGCCCGAGGCGTACCCCTGGGAACTGCCGCTCTCGGCGATGGACGAGTACGACGAGCCGCCCGCGGATGCCCCGGCGCGCGGCACGGCCGGCGAGCTTCCCTCGCACGTTCGGCAGGGAACCGTCTATCCGGCGAGAGACGGCTACTTGCTCACCGCCCGCGGCAACCCTTACTCGAACGCCGTCCGCGACGGCGACCTGGTGATCGTCCACACGGCCGCCGGCAAGGACGTCGAGCTCGAGCCGCTCAAGCGGATCGAGCGGGAAAAGGCCCTCAGTCTCCCAGGGCTGATCGCCATGAAGACGGTCCGCGGGCACGTCGCCAAGATGGAGTGCTACACGTGCCACGCCTCGTGGGCGCCGCAGTGCTACGGCTGCCACGTGAAGATCGACTACTCCGGAAGCAAGACGAGCTTCGACTGGCTCGGGGCCGGGCATCGCCACCAGCGGAAAGAGTGCGCGGCCGACCGCGGGGAGACGGGCTACGACACGATCATCCGCGGCACGATCGAGGAGCAGCGATCGTTCACCCGGTGGGAGGATCCGCCCCTGGGCGTCAACGGCGAAGGACGCGTCACGCCGGTCGCGCCCGGCTGCCAGCCCTCGGTGACGGTGATCGGCGAGGACGGCAAGCCGATTCTCCTCAACCACATCTTCCGCACCACGCCGGGGAGCGAAGGCTCGGGGCGCGAGGGCCAGTTGGCGACCGACTTGAGCCCCACGCAGCCGCACACCATGACCAAGGAGGCCCGGGTGTGTGAGTCGTGCCATCTCTCCGAGAAGGCCCTGGGCTACGGGATCGGGGGCGGCCGTTTGACCCGGCCGCCAAACGAGCGCGTGGTCGTCGATCTGGAGACGGTCGAAGGGCACGTCCTGCCCGAGGGAGCACGGCCCCAGATGGCGCCGATCGAGGGGCTGGCGGCCGACTGGTCGCGATTCGTGACCGAGGACGGCAGGCAGCTTCAGACGGTGGGCCATCACTTCAAGGGCTCGCGCCCGCTTGACAACGAGGAGCGGGCCCGTATCAGCCGCCAGGGCGTTTGCCTCGCCTGTCACCAGGAGATCCCCGACCGCTCGCTGGCCGTGAGCCTGTTGCACCACGTGGCGGAGTACGCCGGCCAGCTCCCCAAGACCGCCGAGGAGCACAACTCGCTGGTGCACAAGATCCTGCTTACCGCCGGCTGGGTCCAGGTGGCGGGCGCCGCCGTCGTGCCGCCTGCGATGCTGGCCGGGGTGCTCTGGTACTGGTATCGGAGAAGACGACGAATCGCCAAGGGCCGGACGCGGCCGGATTCCGCGATCCCTGAATCCTGAAGCAACGAAGGCACAAGCCGGCAGAAAGACGTAACCGGCAGTCACTCACGGTCGTCGAAGCCCGCGGGCTGCGCGATCGCGGGATCGGCGCGAGGCTGCCGCTGAGCGAACACAAGGTGATTCAACCCAAGCGATAATGCTAGTATCTGCAACGTAACACGGTTTTTTTGGCAATCGTCACACCGAGGGCGATCCGGAAAGCCGGCCATCTTGACGCCTGACGTCGAGGGCCGCGTTTTCCGGAGGCCCGCCAACTGGAGAGGACTTCACCATGAAAAGGCGAGATTTCTTCACCGCGGCAGCAGGCATTGGAGCCGGGAGCGTGCTGGCCGGCGCGGCCACGCAGGCAGGGGCCGCCGAGAAAACGCCCGAGAAGCGGGGCCAGATCTACAAGTGCAACGTGTGCGGCACGATCGCGGAGATCCTCGTGCCGGGCGAAGCGCCGATCGTCCACTGCGGCAAGCCGATGGAGTTGCTCAAGGAGGAGACGGCCCCGCCCGCCGAAAACAAGCACGTGCCCGTCATCGAGAAGATCGACGGCGGCTACAAGGTCAAAGTCGGCATGAGCCCCCACCCCATGACCGCCACGCACTGGATCATGTGGATCGACCTGGTGGCCGACGGCAAGGTCTGCCGCCAGTTCCTCAACCCCGGCGACGCGCCTGAGGCCACCTTCCAGGTCGAGGCCAAGAAGGTCTCTGCCCGGGAGTTCTGCAACCTGCACGGGCTGTGGAAGGACAAGTAGCGCGGCGCGACCGCCCGGAGTGTGTCATCGTTGCCATCGTTCCGACTCTTCGCGTCGGAACGCACTTCATGGACGCTTCGCGTCCTGCCGTGCGACGCGAAGCGTCGCGGCTGCCCGTTCCCGCGCGAAGCGTGGGAACGATGAAACCTTTCACACCCATCCCCGTCCCCACTCGCGGATCATTCGGCGCGCGCTGCCAGCGTTCGGTAGAGTTCCATCGTCCGCCGGGCCGACAGCGGCGCGTGGTAGCGATCGCGTACGGCCTCCTGGGCTCGCAGGCCGCACTCGCGGGCGAAGGCCCGATCCAGGATCATCCTCCGCAGCGCGGCGGCCAGCGCGGGCGGACGGTGCGGCTCGTGCAGCAGGCCGCCGCTGGTGTCTTCGATCAGTTCGCGAAACGCGCCGTGGTCGGGCAGGACAAGGGGGACGGCGTTAGCCCACGCCTCGAGCACGGCCAGTCCCTTGCTTTCCGCCTGCATCGTGGGAACGCTCATCACGTCGAGCGATTGGAGGAAGGAGATCTTCCCGGTGCGATCCGGCTCGCCCGCGTACTCGAACCGATCGGCCAGCCCCCAGTCGGCCAGTTGCGATCGGATCCGATCCAGGTAGGGCCGGTCCGCGGCGTCGAGGTAGCCCGCGGCGAGCAAGCGCGTCGGCGGCAGGCCCTCCTGGTCATCCAGCAGCTTGAAGGCCTCGGCCAGTTGGTGCAATCCCTTCTCCGGAGCAATCCGCGACAGGTAGCCGATCGTGACGGGCTTCTCCTGGGACGGCTCCAGGCCGGCCGGCGCCTCCGCCCCCGGCCGCGTGCCGTGGCCGGCGAGGTTCAAGCCCGGCGGGATCACGTGAATCCGCTCCCGGGGCACGGCCAGGTACTCGGCCATGAAGTCGGCGTAGTAGCGGCTCATCGCCACCAGGGCCGAAAGCTCGCCGCAACGCTCGCGCAATACGGCCCGGGCCTCCGAGTAGTGCGGCTCGGGGATCCCGTCCAGGAACGTGTCTTCCCCGGAAAGGCTGCACACCACCGGCACGCTCAACTCCCGAGCGAGCCTGCGGGCCACGCCGACCAGGAGGACGTTCGACAGGTGGACCAGCTCCGGCCGCACTTCCCGGGCGAGCCAGCGGACCAGCTTGTCCACTTCCTTGGCCTGGCGTCCCTCGTCGCCCCGCAGCATGGAGAGGGTGAGCGGGCCGAGCTGCTCGGGACGCGTGCTCAAGCCTCGCCGGCTCAGCCAGCGAAGCAGCCCCGGGTTGTCCAGCAGCCGATCGAGAAACCAGGGCGTATGGCGAAACAGGGCCGAGTGCTGCTGAAGGTAGACGTTGATCCCCCCAAACACCACCCGATCGATGCTCGCGTCCTCGTCGTCAGTGCGGATCGGCGTGTAGACCGGCACGAGCAGGACGTCTTCGCCCGCCTCGCGCAGGGCCATCGCCAGCGTGTTGCCCTGCATGCAACTGCCGCAATACATCCCCCCGGCGCCGGCGAGTAGGTGGACGATTGTCATGTGAAGGATGAGGGATGAAAGTGAAGGATGAAGCATGAAGGATCAAGGATGAACTACGAAGCGTCGAGGGACAAGTCGCCACCACGGGTCGTGCGCGCTGTGGTTGCTACCTGGCAATTCATCCTTCATCCTTAACGTGCGTTACCGGTCGAACCACTTCTTGAGCGTGTGCAGCGTGGCGGCGCGGCCGGCTCGGGCGATGGCGGTGGTCAGGGGGATCTCCTTGGGACAGACCTTGACGCAGTTCTGGGCGTTCCCGCACGTCTGGATGCCCCCCTCGGAGACCAACGCGTCGAGCCGCTCCGCGGCGTTCATCGCCCCCGTGGGATTCGCGTTGAACAGCTTCACCTGGGCGATGGCGTGGGCGCCCATGAACGCTCGGTCGTACGTTTCCTGCTGGCGGGCTTTGAACTCCTCCGGCGTCTCCCCTTCCTGGCAGGGGACCTCGATCTTCAGAAACTGCGGACACGCCTCCAGACAGCAGCCGCAGCTCATGCACTTGCTGTACAGGTAGGCCAATTGCTGATTTTCCTGGGACTGGCGCGAGCCCGAGCCCAGGTGCAGGTAGCTGTCGACCGGCACCCACGCCTTGACCTTCTCCAGCGCGGCGAAGATCCGGGAGCGGTCGACTACCAGATCGCGAATCACGGGGAACTTGGTCATGGGCCGAAGCTCGATCTCGTCGGGCTTCGCGGCCAGGAGTTGATCGACCAGGGCGGTACAGGCATGACGGACACGCCCGTTGATTACCATCGTGCACGCCCCGCAGACCTCTTCCAGGCAGTTGCAGTCCCAGACGACCGGCGCGACCTTGCGCCCGTCGGCGGTGGTGGCCTTCTCCGCGATTTTCTGGAGCACGCTGATGCAGTTCATATCGGGCTCGTGCTCTACCCGGAACCGCTCCCAATAACTGGCTTGGCCGGGGCCGTCCTGCCGGAGGATTCGCACGCGGAACGACCGGGCGGGCGGGGTGCCGTGGTCCGGACGGGGATCGGCCGGTTGAGATGACGCTTGGTCGCTCATGGCTGCGATTGCGATGCCTTTCTTGCTTGGCGCGTTCGCCACACGTCTTCGATCACGTCGCCGCCGACCACGCCGTAGAGCCGCGGGCGGGGCCGTGTGAGCGAGGTGTCGACGGGCTCGTAGGTGATTTCGGGCTCCCCGTCCGCCGAGAGCGTGGCCACCGTCGATTTGAGCCACTTCCGATTGTTCTCCTCGAATCGGTCGCACCACGTCTCGGCCTGGCGGCGCCGCTCGGCCGGGTCGTCGGCATCGACGTCGGGCGGGGCGAACTCGGGCTTGTAGTGCGCCCCGCGGCACTCGTCCCGCTCGAGCGCCCCGCGGAGGACCGCCTTGGCCAGGGGGAACATGTCCCGTAGCGCCCGGGCGAACACCACGTTCTGGTTGGCCCAGTTGCCCTTGTCGGCCAACGAGGCGCGGCGTGCCTGCTCCTCCAGCTCGCAGACTCGGCCGTACGCTTCCTCCAACTCCCGGTTGTGGCGGATGACCGTGGCCACCCGGGTCATCAACCGGCCCAACTCCGCATGGAGGCGATAAGGGTTCGGGCCGTCGTCGGGGCGAGCCAGGAGGGCGTCGTAGTCGGCCTGGTGGTTTTGCCTGGCTTGGTCGTAGAGCGAGGAGGGCTGCTCGGCGGCCGGCCCGCCGGGGAGGTTGTTCACGTACGTCACGACGCCGGGGGCCACGCAGAGGCCGCTGAAGATGCAGGCGACCAGCGAGTTCGCCCCCAGCCGGTTCGCGCCGTGGAACTGGTAGTCGCACTCCCCGATGGCGAACAGGCCGGGGACGTTCGTCTGCTGATTGCGCGGCGAGCCGACGCGGAGGCCCCCTTCAGCCGTGCGGTCGTAGTCGCACCACAAGCCGCCCATCGAGTAATGCACGGCGGGAAAGATCTTCATCGCCGTCCGGCGGGGGTCGACGCCCTGGAACTTCTCGTAAATTTCCAGGATCCCGGCCAGCTTCCGGTCCAGAAGCTCGCGGGGGAGGTGGCTCACGTCGAGATAGACGCACATCCGCTCGGGCTCGACGCTCAAGCCCTCCTTGACGCAGACGTTGAAGATCTCGCGCGTGGCGATGTCGCGCGGGACGAGGTTGCCGTACGTCGGATAGCGGTCTTCGAGGAAATAGTATCGCTCCCGCTCGGGGATAGCGCCGGGCGGACGACGGTCCTGCGGCTTGCGCGGCACCCAGATGCGTCCGCCTTCGCCCCGGGCGCTTTCGCTGATCAGGCGGAGCTTGTCGGCCCCGGGGATGGCCGTTGGGTGGACCTGGACGAACTCGCCGTTGGCATAGCGCCCGCCCGCCTGAAAGACGCGACTGGCCACGCTTCCGGTGCAGGCGACCGAGTTGGTGGAGCGGCCGAAGATCGCGCCGCACCCGCCGCTGGCGACGATCACCGCGTCGGACGGAATCGCACGGATCTGCATGCTGACCATGTTCTGGGCGACGCACCCCCGGCAGCGGCCGTTCGGGTCGAGGATGGGGCCGAGGAAGTCCCAGCCCGCGAACTTCGTCACTTTGGCGCCCACTTCCCAGCGCCGCACCTGCTCGTCCAGGGCGTAGAGGAGCTGTTGCCCGGTGGTGGCCCCGGCGAACGCGGTCCGCTTGTAGAGGGTGCCGCCGAAGCGGCGCTGGTCGCGGAATCCCTCGGGCGTGCGGTTGAAGGTGACGCCGAGCCGGTCCATGAGGTCGATGATCTTGGGCGCCCAGTCGGCCAGCTCCTTGACCGGGGGCTGGTGTTGGAGGAAATCGCCGCCGTAGACGGTGTCGTCGAAATGCTTCCATTCGGCGTCGCCGAGCTGGCGCGTGAGGTCGTTGACGCTGTTGATCCCCCCCTGGGCACAAGCGCTATGGGAGCGTTTCACCGGGGCCAGGCTCATCAGGCCGACGTCCAGGCCGAGCTCGGCCAGCTTCATCGTCGCGGCCAGCCCGGCCAGTCCGCCGCCGACCACCATCACCTGCGGGTGTGCCATTGCGTCGCGTCCTTCCGGTGCGTTCTCAGGGGGGCACGGTTACGCCGAGCATGCTGACGATCGCCCCGACGCCGATTCCCGCCAGGGCGATCCCGGTGATCAGGCAGGGGACGTTGGCCCATCGCTGGGCGTTCGTGCTGGTCCAGAGTCCCCAGGTGATCCCGGCCGTCCAGAGGCCGTTGGAAAAGTGGTAGACGACGGCCAGCGTTCCGACGAGGTAGATCGCCACGACCACCCACGACGCCCCCAGCGCCGCGGCGGCGGTGGCCGGGGCGTGCTCGGGATCGAACCGGGCCCCGCCGAGCGGTCGGGCGACGCCCTCCACCCACCAGTCCATGCGCAGCCAGCCGTGCATGTGGAACACGTGCCAGAAGATGAACAGGAAGGCGATCACCCCGGTGAGCCGCTCCAGGGTGTAGCGGAAGTTCTCGCGGTACGGGTAGTCGAGCAGATTGCGCTTTCCGCGGCTGACGATGGTCAAGCCCACCAGCCCGTGAAACAGGATGGGGAGAAAAATCACGCTCCACTCGAGCACCAGGATCGTGGTGGGGCCGAGCACGTGGATCTGGTCCGCGCGGCGCTGGTAGGTCTCCGGGCCGTCGATCACCGCCGCGTTGGTGGCCAGGTGGAAGGCCAAGTAGCCTCCCAGCGGCATCAGCCCCAGAAGCGAGTGCAGACGGCGGACGACGAATTCGTGCCGGCCGAAGATCGAAGCGGGATGAGGGATTGCCATCGGCAGCTATCTCGATTTCGCGGGAGCCGGGCGAACCGCCGGCGTGCCCTCGGCGGCCGAACGCTCAGATGGGACAGACCAGCTTTCCCAGCCTCTCGGTCAGTTTCATGTTCTCGGAGTAATCCACGGGGCAATCGACCACCGCGACCGTCTTGTCGGCGATGGCTTGCTCGAGGATGGGGACCAGTTCGTCCGCGGCGCCGACGCGGTATCCCTTGGCCCCGAAGCTCTCGGCGTACTTGACGAAATCGGGGTTGCCGAAGTCGACGTGGCTTGCGCGGCCGAAGAGCCGCAACTGGTGCCACTTGATCAGCCCGTAACCGCCGTCGTTCCATATCAAAATCACGACCGGCACCCCGATCCGCAGCGCGGTTTCGATCTCCTGCGAGTTCATCATGAACCCGGCGTCGCCGGTGACGGCGACGACCGTCTTCTCCGGAAACGCGAGCTTCGCGGCGATTGCGCCGGGCAGCGAGATGCCCATGGCCGCAAAGCCGTTGGAGATGATGCACGTGTTCGGCGCTTCCGCCCGATACATCCGGGCCATCCACATCTTGTGGGCGCCGACGTCGCAGACGGCGATGCACTCCGGCGACAACACCTGCCGCAGATCCCACACGATCTTCTGGGGCTTCAGCGGGAAGGAGGCGTCGGCGGCGTATTCGGCCAGCTCCTCGACGATCGCCCGCCGCAGGTTGGCGCTCGGCGACTCCTCTCGCGGCTTGACCAGCGCGGCGATCCCCTCCAACCCGGCGCCGATGTCGCCGACCGCGCCGGCGGTGATGATGTAGTGCTCGTCGACTTCGGCCGGAGAGGGATTGACGTGGATGATCTTATGGTCTTTTCGAGGATTCCACGGGTGGGGGTGATACTCGACCATGTCGTAGCCGACGCAGATGATACAATCGGCGCGGTCGAATCCGCAGCTCACGTAGTCGCGGGATTGCAGGCCGATCGTTCCCAGGCAAAGGGGATGCGACGAGGGGATCGCCCCCTTGGCCATAAAGGTGGTGGCCACGGGGATCTTCAGCTTCTCGGCGAAGGCCACGAGCTTGTCGCAAGCGCGCCCTCGCACCACGCCGTTACCCGCCATGATCAGCGGATAGTCAGCGGCGGAGATGATCTCGGCCGCTCTCCGGATCTTGGCGGGAGCGGGGACGGGCGGAGTGGGACGCTGCACGCGAAGCGGCGACTTGCCCTCGACTTCCATCCGGGCGATATTCTCCGGGAAGTCGATGAAGGTGGCCCCCGGTTTCTCCGCCTCGGCCTGCTTGAACGCCTTGCGGACGACCTCGGGCACCGTCTCCGGCTCGACCACCTGCGTGCAGTACTTGGTGATCGGGCGGAACAGGTTCACCAGGTCCAGGTGCTGATGGCTTTCCTTGTGCATCCGGGTGGTCGCCGCCTGACCCGAGATGGCCACCACCGGGGCGTGATCCATGTTGGCGTCGGCGACGCCGGTGACCAGGTTCGTGGCCCCCGGGCCCAAGGTGGCCAGGCACACGCCGGCGCGGCCGGTCAGACGCCCGTGCACGTCGGCCATGAAGGCGGCGGCCTGCTCGTGGCGGGTGGCGATAAAGCGGATGCTGCTGTCGAGCAGGACGTCCATGATGTCCACGTTCTCTTCGCCCGGAATGCCGAATAGGAACTCGACCCCTTCGTTCTCCAGGCAGCGGACGAACAGTTCAGCGGCTTTCATCTCACGGGATCTCCCATTTCACCGGATCTCCGCCACGATGAGGGTCATGTCGTCGGTGGTCGGCCCGTGCTGGTAGCGGGCGACCTGGTCGAGGATGTGGTCGGCCGTGTCGAACAGGTCGAGCGACATGGCCTCGGTCGCGATCCGGGTTAGGCCGTCGGTGCCCAGCAAGCGCCCGTCGGCGCCCGCCGTCTCCGTCAGCCCGTCGGTGTAAAACAGCAGCCGGTCGCCCGGCTCGAGCTCCAGGCAGTGTTGCGGCTCCTTGGCCAGGCAGTCCTCCATCACCCCGATCACGAGGTTTTGGCTCTCCAGCGGTTCGACGGTCCGGCCGTCGCGGCGAATCAAGAGCGAGCTGGGGTGCCCGGCCCCGCTCCAGGTAACGCGTCGGCGGACCAGGTCGATCTGTGCCGTGATGAACGTCAGGTAGAGATTGGTCTCCGCGAAGAAGCTGAGGATGAATCGGTTCAGCGACCGCACGATCTCGTGAGGCTCGCGGCCGTATACGATCCCGTATCGCACTTCACTGCTGACCCGGGACGCCAGTAGCGCCGGTCCGATGCCGTGCCCCGTTACGTCGCAGATCGCGACGTACAATGTCTCCCAATCGGAGAAGCCAGCCTGGCAATAGTCGCCGCCGACCTCGTCGACCGGGACGTACCGCACGTCGACGAGGACCCGGTCGTGACGCACCGGCTTGGGCAACATGCTGTCGTGCACCTTGGCGGCCAGCCGCAACTGACGGCTTAGCTTGGCTCGGCTGATCTCCAATTCGTGCTCGGTTTCGGAGACTCGCTGGCGTAGCTGCTCGACGGTCTGGCGCAACTGCTCGACACTCTGGTCGTCGGTCATCCGGTGCTCCACCGTGGCATTTCTCACCACCCTTAACGCGTTTTTACACGAATCATATAGGTGTCGGCCACTGTTGGGAACCTTATGGGCATCCCCAGTCCGCAATAAGGGAAGCAAGTCTCGCCTTCCGGCCCGCGGCGACCCGTCGTCGACCGCGGCGTCGGATGAGGAATCCCCTCGCTCATTCCCCCTCAGATAGGCGGTATGGTCCGCCCGCCGACGATGCCGGGCATTGGTTACCAGTCAGCCGGACTATTGAGCCGGCTTGACCAATTGCTACGATACTCCCAGACACAACGCGGCGCCTCACCGGGGGCCGCGAGCGGGGCCCTCCGGCTCGGCCTGCGACTTAGCAGCCCGTTGAAAAAGTAGCGCCTCGGCGACTTGGGTGCCACTGCTGGCTTGCCCAGCAGTGATTTTGGTGCGAATTCGTACAGCACTGCTGGACAAGCCAGCAGTGGCACCCTTTGTTAGTAACCTCTCCGGCATGGGCCGCATCGAACAGGAGGGCCGTGCGTTTTGGCCACGAGTCCGACAAGGGCGCAAGCCGCCCTCACGGCCGGGGTCGGCCGGATGGCTGCCAGTGCTCTGGACAGTCTGGCCGGGCGACGTGGGAGCGACTTTTTGCGACGGGAGACAAAGGCATGAAGTCGAAAGAAATTGCGGGAGTCGTGCTCAAGAAGGGGCTGCCGGCCGTCGTGGGGCTGGTCGTCCTGGTAGCGGTCATCGCCTGGCTGGCGGGGGCGTTTACGAAGAAGATTCCGCCGGGCCCGACCGCGATGGCCGCCGACGAGCTGCCGGTCGAGCCGGATTACGGAACCTACAAGGTCCAACAGATCGAGAAACCGTACATCGAGGAGGCGATTGGCACCCTCAAGGCGGCCCGGCGCACGGAACTCTCCTCCCGGGTGCAGGCCACCATCTCCCGCATCGCTGCCGGGGCGGGCGACACGGTGGCCGAGGGGGACGTGTTGATCGAATTGGACCGCAAGGACTTCGAGGCCCGGCTCAGCCAGACCCAGGCCGCGCTGGACGCCGCCGACGCGGCCACCCACCAGGCCCAGGACGTCTACGATCGGGCCGTCCGCCTCCGCAAGGCCAACCCGGGCGCCATCGCCGAGCAGGATTTCAACCAGATGTACTCCAACCTGCTCACGGCCCAAGCCAACCAGAGCGGGGCTCGCCAAGCCGTGGCGGAGTCCCAGGTGCGGCTTTCCTACACGACGATCAAGGCCCCCAAGTCGGGAACGGTCGTCGACCGATGGGCCGAGGAGGGCGACATGACCCAGCCGGGCGTGCCCCTGTTGAGCCTCTACGACCGCACGTCGCTGCGGCTGGAGGTCCCGGTGATGGAGAACCTGGGGGCCAAGATCCAGAAGGGAGACGAGCTGGAGGTGCACATCGACGCGTTGGATGAGGACTTCCAAGGCGTGGTCGCCGAGCGGGTGCCCCAGGCCGAAGCCGCCACCCGCTCGTTCCTGGTCAAGGTCAGTCTGCCGCCCTCCGAGAAGCTCTACGAAGGGATGTTCGGACGTCTCAAGGTCCCCGCCGGCATTCGGCGGCACCACTGCCTGCACACGAGCGCCATTCAGCAAGTAGGACAGTTGCAGTTCGTCACGGTCATCATCGATCCGAACACCGGCAACCGAGAGCGACGGTTCGTCAAGACGGGTCGCCGGGGGGACGCGCTGCACCGCGAAGTCCTCAGCGGGCTGGAGGCCGGCGAGCAGGTGCTGCTCGTGCGGCCGGAGCCTTCGCCGCAGAGTCCACCGGGGCCGGCCGGCCGGAGTGCCGCCGACTCCCCGGCGAAGCAGCCGACCGGCCGGTAAGCAAACAGGGAGGGGACCCCGCGCGATGAATAGCGATACCAAGAAGACGCCGCTCTTGACTCGCGTCGTCGAACTCTTTCTCCGCGGCGACGTGGCCGTCTTGCTCATTGTCGTGTCAATCTTGCTCGGTCTGGCCGCCCTCTATTTGACGCCTCGCGAAGAGGAGCCGCAGATCGTCGTGCCGCTGGCCGACGTGCTCGTCTCCGCGCCCGGGCTTTCGGCCCAAGACGTCGAGCAGAAAGTGACCAACCGGCTGGAGAAGCTGCTCTACCAGATCGACGGCGTGGAATACGTCTATTCGATGTCCATGCCGGGCCAGTGCGTGGTGACCGTGCGGTTCTACGTGGGCGAAGACCGCGAGGACTCGCTCGTCAAGCTATACAACAAGCTGCACTCGAACCTCGACCGCATTCCACCCGCCGTGACCGGTTGGGTCGTCAAGCCGGTGGAAGTCGACGACGTGCCGATCGTCAACGTCACCCTCTGGTCCGACCGGCCCCAGCTCTACGGCGATCACGAGCTGCGTCGGATCGCCGAGCAGCTCCAGCAGGAGATCCAGGCGATCCAGAACACGAACCGCGTCGAGGTGATCGGCGGTCGCCCCCGGCGGATCCGCGTGGAGCTGAAGCCCGCCCAACTGGCCGCCCGAGGGACCTCGGCCTTGCAGGTCGCCGAGGCGTTGCGGGCGAGCAACGTGAACGTTCGGGCAGGCCAGTTCGAGCAGCAGAACGAGCAGTTCGTGGTCGAGGCGGGCACGTTCATCCGGGACGGCGGCGATTTGGGGGACCTGGTGATCCAAGTGTCGGGCGATCGGCCCGTCTATCTCAAGGACGTGGCCGACGTAATCGACGGCCCGGCGGAGGTCGAGAGCTACACCTGGATCGGATTCGGCCCGGCCGCCAACAACCCGTACGATGCCAAGGATCGTCCGGCGGAGAAGGGCGGACGATCGCCGGGCCAGGCCGTGGAGGGGAGTGTCGAGCCGGCGCCGGGCACGCTGTTTCCCGCCGTGCACATCGCGGTGGCGAAGCGAAAAGGCACCAACGCCGTTTGGGTCGCCGAGGCGGTCGAGAAACGGATGGACGAGCTGGCCCGCACGCACCTCCCCGACGGGGTCCAGTTCCGCGTCACCCGCGACTATGGCGAAACCGCCGACGCCAAGGTCGACGAGCTGGTCGAGAGCCTGGCGATCGCCGTGATCACGGTGATTGGGCTGATCGGGCTGGTGATCGGGTGGCGTGCCGCCTTGGTGGTCGCGCTGGCGGTCCCCGTCTGCTACAGCGTGACCCTGTTCATCAATCTGATGGTTGGATACACGATCAACCGGGTGACGCTGTTCGCATTGATCCTGGCCTTGGGCCTCTTGGTCGACGACCCGATCACCGACGTGGAGAACATCGCCCGATACTTCGCCATGCGGGTGCTGCCGCCTCGCCAGGCGGTGCTCAAAGCGATCCAGGAAGTGCGGCCCGCGTTAATTCTATCCACCCTGGCGATCATCGCCAGCTTCCTGCCGCTGATGTTCATCACCGGGATGATGGGCCCGTACATGGCCCCGATGGCCATGAACGTTCCGTTGACGGTCACCGTCTCCATGCTTGTGGCCTTCGTGATCACGCCCTGGCTTTCACTCGTCGCGCTGAGGAAATTGAGCACCGGCGGCAGCGACGAGCCGGCGTTCGACCTGACCAAGCGGCCGATCTACCGCATCAGCAAGGCCGTGCTCAGCCCGATCCTCGACCGGCGGTGGCTTGCCTGGGCGACGCTGGGCGCGGTGGCGTTCCTCTTGGCGGGGGCGATGGCCCTGCCGGCGTTCCGCTTGGTGCCGCTGAAGATGTTGCCCTACGACAACAAGAACGAGTTCCAGATCGTCGTCGACATGCCCGAAGGGACCACGCTGGAACGCACGGAGGCCGTCACCCGGCGACTGGGGCAATACCTGGCCGGCGTCCGCGAGGTCCGCGACTACCAGCTCTACGTGGGGCTGGCCTCGCCGATGGACTTCAACGGGATGGTGCGGCACTACTTCCTCCGCCGCGGCCCCAACGTGGCCGACATTCGCGTGAACCTGGCCCCGAAAGAAGTGCGCACCGCACAGTCGCACGAGATCATCCTGCGGATTCGCGATGACTTGACCCGGGTTGCGAGGGAGGCGGACGGCGGGGCGAACGTCAAGCTGGTCGAGGTCCCGCCCGGCCCGCCGGTCATCGCCACGGTGACGGCCGAGGTCTATGGGCCGCCGGACCAGGACTACGCCGGCCTGATTGCCGCCGCCCGGCGCGTCGAGGAGCGGCTGGAGCGGGAGCCCGGAATCGTCGACGTGGACTGTAGCGCCGAACACGACCAGACCCGCTTCGTATTCGAGACGGACCAGCCGAAGGCGGCCCTTTCGGGGGTGTCCAAGGAGAACGTCGCCAGCACCCTGCAACTCGCGCTGAGCGGCCTGACCGCTACGGTGGTGCAGGAGGCCGGGGAGGTCGACCCGCTCCTGGTCCAACTCCGGCTCAGCCGGACGGAACGGTCGGCCGAGGACGATCTGTCCGAGCTCTACGTCCGCGGCCAGCAGGGGCAATTGGTGCAGATGGGAGCCTTGGGCGACTTTCGAGAGGGACTGGAAGACAAGACCATCTACCACAAGAACCTGCGGCGCGTGGCGTACGTGTTCGGCGAGGTGGCCGGACGCCCGCCCGCCGACGCCATCATGGACATGGAAATCGACCGCAAGCCCGACGGCGCCGAGACCACGCCCGCGCCTGCCATCCGCCCCGCCGATGCGCGGACCTGGTTCTCGCCGGGTGGCGACGATCCCTGGTCCGTGCCGGCGGGCTACGAGGTCCACTGGGCCGGCGAGGGGGAGTGGAAGATCACCTTGGACGTGTTCCGTGACCTGGGAATCGCGTTCGCGGCCGCGCTGGTGGGGATCTTCGTCGTGCTGATGTTCGAGACCGACTCCCTGGTCATGCCCCTGGTCATCATGCTGGCCATCCCCCTCACCTTGATCGGGATCATGCCCGGCTTCTGGCTCTTGAACACGATCACCAACGAGCAGGTGGGCGGCTACCCCAATCCGGTCTTCTTCACCGCCACGGCGATGATCGGGATGATCGCGCTGGCCGGGATCGTGGTCCGCAACTCCGTGGTGCTGATCGACTTCATCCACCACGGTCAAGCGGACGGGCTTCCACTCCGCGAGGCGGTGATCCAGAGTGCCGCCGTGCGCACTCGGCCGATCTTCCTCACCGCCGGCACCACCCTGTTGGGAAACTGGGTGATCACGCTCGACCCGATCTTCTCCGGCCTGGCCTGGGCGATCATCTTCGGCATTTTCGCCTCCACGGTCTTCACGCTGCTGGTGATCCCGGTCGTCTACTGGCTGCTCTACGGCGGCCCAAAGGCGGCCGGCCAAAGAGTCGCCTGAGGCGGTCGGGAGACTCGGTCCCGAATGAGGCGTCTCGATGAGCCCTATTCGCCCGCTCGATGGGGACGCCAACTACCGACTTGGTTTCCGAGAGGCCCGCTCTCGCATGCGTGGCCCCTATAATTACCTCTTGCGTGAGATGATCGCGATCCGCCGGCCTCGCCGGGCTCCCGCAGTTGCCGTTTGACCAGCTACCAAGGAGAAAAGCATGAAGGTCCGCGTAGACGCCGATACTTGCGTCGGCTGTGCTGCCTGTGAGGGCATCTGCCCCGAGGTCTTCGAGATGACCGACGAGGACAAGGCGATCGTCAAGGTCGATCCGGTCCCGACCGAACACGAGGACGCCTGCCAAGAAGCCGCCGAGCAGTGTCCCGTCGACGCGATCTCGGTGGAGGCGGATTGACGCCACCCGCCGTCGGGATCGGGGCGCGTGCAACCGAGAACCGCGCGACGAACGGTCACGGGCGGTGGACGCATCGCAGCCCCGCGAAGTCGCCGGCGCCGGGCGGGGCCGGCTTTGCGGTTCCCGTCGACGGCATTCCTTTCCCCTGGCGATGGAGTCTCGCTCCGCAACTGGACCGCATTCGCGTGGGGCGGCGCATCTCGGAGAACTGCCATAATCCCGAGCCTGTCCCGCCGCCGGCGGAAGTCGCAGAGCGGCCGGCCCGTGGGCGACGCGGAACGGCTTCGCCGCCAGCTATACTTCTACTGGCTAACGTGCTTTGCCGTGTGCGTTGGGGGTCGGTCCATACGCTTCTCGAATTCCGATCGTGGTCTCGCCAATCGCCTGCTTGATTGAGCGTGCCGGGCGGACTCGTGTCGCCTGCCGCCGCTGTGACCGACGACCGGACGGTGTCCCGAGATGTACCGAGGAAAGGGAATGGGATGGCGAGTCGCGAGTCTTACGTGCCGTTGACGCTGTGTGCCGCCTGGGCGAAGGGCACGGATCGGTGGGCGGCCGGCTTGAGCCCGCCGAGCGAGTCACCCAGGGCGGCCACCCGGGACGCCAAGATCATGATCGTCGACGACTCGCCGATCATCATCGACATGGTTCGGGAGAGTCTCGCTTCGGTCGGCTACCACGACTTCGTCGCCACCTGCGAATCGACCGAGGCAATCGCACTCGTCGCTCAGGAAGAGCCCGACGTCCTCCTTCTCGACATCATGATGCCCCGGGTGAGCGGGCTGGAAATCCTGGAACAGCTCCGTGAGAGCGCGAGATTCTCCCGCTTGCCGGTGATCATCGTCACGATTGCCTGCGATCAAGAGACGAAGCTCCGTGCCCTGGGGCTTGGGGCGACCGACTTCCTGGGCAAGCCGCTGGATTCCGTCGAGCTCGTGGCTCGAGTGCGCAACTGCCTGACCACCAAAGCCCATTACGACCACCTCGAGACCTACGCGCAGGAGCTCGAACGCCTGGTTTTCGAGCGAACCAAGGAATTGCACGACCATGCGATCGCTCTCGAACAAGCGAATCAGAATCTGAAGCGGTTGTACCGCGAAGCTCAGGCCGCCGTCTGCGCCAAGGACGCGTTCCTGTCGAACATGAGCCATGAGCTCCGTACTCCCCTGACGGCCATCCTGGGCTTCGCCCAGTTTCTGAGCGACCCCGATCTGACCGAGGAAGAAGGAGCTTCCCATGTTCAGACGATCCAGCGAAACGGCAAACACCTCCTGGAACTCATCAACAACATCCTCGATCTTGCCAAGCTCGAGGCGAGTGAGACGGACGTCGAGCAGACGCTCTGTTCCGTGCGGGAGATCGTCGACGACGTCGTGTCGCTGCTCGGGGCCCTGACCACCGGCAGGAACCTGAGCCTGAAAGCCCACTACGACTCTTCGGTTCCGCACGTGGTCGAGACCGATCCGGTTCGTCTGCGGCAGATCCTGGTGAACCTCGTGGGCAATGCCGTCAAGTTCACCGAATGCGGGCACGTGCGAGTCTCGGTCCAGTGCGTCCGGAGCTCATCGGGTTCCGCTGAACTGCGGATCGAGGTTGCGGATACCGGGATCGGCATGTGCGAGGAGACGATTGCCCAGTTGTTTGACCCGTTCTATCAGGCAGACGCCTCGGCCAACCGCGTTTGCCGCGGCACCGGATTGGGACTGGCGATCTCCAAACGCCTGGCACGGCTGTTGGGCGGGGACATTCACGTTCGAAGCGAGCTCGGCAAAGGGAGCGTCTTCACGTTAACCTTCGAGGCGGCCGTTCCCGAAGAAGCTGCCCTCATGCCGGCCCCCTAGTCGTCAGCCACTTGAGCGAGGCTCGCCAGCACGGAGTCCAGGGCGTCGAAGAGTTCTGCCGACCGCACCGGCTTGGAGACGTAGCCGTCCATGCCTGCCTCGGTGCACTGCTCCCGAAAACCCTTCATCGCATGCGCCGTCATCGCGATGATCGGCACGTGACCGCCTGCGGCCCGCTCTTTCTTGCGGATGACCGCCGTCGCTTCCAGGCCGTCCATCTCCGGCATCTCGATGTCCATCAGCACGGCATCGAACGTTTGCCGCTCGAGCGCTTCGAGCGCCTCTTTGCCGTTGTTGACCACTTCCACGTGATGCCCCCTCAGCTCCAAGAGGCCAACGGCCACTTCCTGGTTCACGGGTCCGTCCTCGGCCAACAGGATCCGCAGCGCTCGCTCGCTCGACGCGGGACCCGTCTCCGAAAGCTCCTTGTGATTTCGCGGGACGTCGAGAGCATCACGCACCGTCTCCAGCAAATCCGAGGCCTTCGCCGGTTTCGTCAGACAATGCCGGATTCCCATCTGCCGGCACCGGGCGGGGCCGTCGGGCTGACCGGCCGGGTAGAGCAGCAAGACGCGGCAAGCTCCGAGCTTCGGCTCCTGGCGGACCTTTTCCGCGAGTGTCCAACCGTCCATGTCGGGCATCACCGCGTCAATGACCACAAGGCGGAAAGGCCGTCCGGCACCCGCAGCGCGTCTCAAGGCGGCCAGGGCGGCGGCGGCGCCGTCGGCAACGGCCGTCTCCAATCCGCAAGATGCCAGTATCTCGCCGTGGACCCGCCGGCTGGTGGCATTGTCGTCCACGACCAGCACCGGAACGTCCCCCGGCAGCCGAGTTGCAGGTTCCGGCGGCGGCGCGCTCGCCGGCAACGCCAAGGGAACGACGAAATGGAAGGTGCTTCCACGGCCCACCTCGCTTTCCACCCAGATGCGCCCTCCCATCATATTTACCAACTGCGAGGAGATGGCGAGTCCGAGGCCGGTTCCTCCGAATCGTCGCGTCGTTGAGCTGTCGCTTTGTCGGAAGGATTCGAAGATGGACCGCTGCTTGTCAGGCGGGATGCCGATTCCCGTATCCCGAACGGCCAAATGCAGATCGACCCGTTCTTGCTTCTCCGCTTCCACCCAAACGTCGGCAAGAACCTCGCCTTGTTTCGTAAACTTGACGGCGTTGCCCAGGAGATTCACGACGATCTGGCGGAGTCGACCGGGGTCGCCGACGGCCATCGGAGGCACGTCGGGGGCAATCCGGCAGATCAGCTCCAGGCCTTTTTGCGAAGCGAGCACGGCCAGCATTTGCGTGGCGTCACCCACGACCTCGCGCAGATCAACGGGGACGTTCTCCAGCTCCAGTTTGCCGGCTTCGATCTTGGAGAAGTCGAGGATGTCGTTCAGAAGCCGCAACAGGGCGTCGGCCGATTGCTTGACCAGGTTCAGATAGCTTCGCTGTTCCGAGGTCAGTTGCGTGTGGAGCGCCAGCTCCGCCATTCCCATGATTCCGTTCATCGGAGTGCGGATCTCGTGGCTCATCGTGGCCAGGAATTGGCTCTTCGCGCGGTTGGCGGTCTCCGCCGCTTCGATCGCCACGCGCAACTGTTCCTCGGTCTGCCTCAGCTCGTTCGCCACGCGCTGCAATTCCTGGTTGGAGCGGGCCAGCTCACCGGCTCGAGCTTCGGCAGCCGCCGTCCGATCGGCGACTCGTTGTTCCAGGGTTTCGTTCAGCCGCTGCAACTCCTGGAAGCCTTCGGCGTTCTCCAGGGCGGCCCCGGCGATGGTGGCGACGAAGTCGCCCAGTCGCTCCTCGTCGGACCCGAAGAGCCGCTGCACGTGTCGATGCGTGACGTAGAGACAGACCGTCGCGCGACCGCGCACGAACACGGGAACGCAGAGTGACGACCCGTCTCCGGAGTAGACGGCGCTTCGACCGGTATGCTCGGCGTCCTCTTCGACGAAAGCGACGGCGCGACCCGCCTGGAGTGCGCGGGAGACCATTCGCTCGTTGATCTCCCCGTCGAGCTCGCCGACGACCGGAGTCAGCCGCTGCGTGTCGTGATTCCGGTCGATTTCGAGCACGGCACAGCGCTCTCCGCGGAGGAGCCTCAGGGCCGCCGTGCGGATTTCGTTGTAGATCGGCGTCGGGGAAAGCGCCGAGGCGATCCGCCGCCCCGAATCGAGCACGGTGTCAAAACGGTCGGCCAAGGAGAGGGTCGCCTGCTCGGCCGGGGCGGGGCTGGGAGACTCGCCGTCGACGGGAGAGATTTCCAGTGCGCGCAGAGTCGTCTCGGCCTCGGCGACCTGCTGATCGGCCCCGGTCCAACCGAGCTCCCGGCCGACCTTACCGCGGACCAACAGCGTTTGCGCGTATTCGTATCGAGCACCTTGGCGTTGGGCGACGGCCAGGCTCTTGTCGAAGAGCCGCCGCGCCCGGCGGCTCTTGCCTCGCATGGAGAGGATCAGCGCGTACTCCCGCAATGCCTGGGGCAAGTCGTTTTGGCACATCCGCCGGGCTCGCAGGGCACGGCGGACCGCCTTCTCGGCCCGGCCGAGCAGGGCGCGCCGTCGCCGGGGCGTGTAGTCGGTCTGCCTCTCGGCCTGGCAGCGATAGGCGGTGGCGAGCCAGGTGAGGTTCGGCAAGGTGTACGCGTTCTGGATTCCTGCCCGGTCGGCGACCGCGATGGCCTTCTCGAACGCGGCAGCGGCCTGTTGCGGATCCCCGGCGCCGAGCAGCCGGACCCCTTCGGCGAGCAGGACCTGGGTGGTCCCCTGCGCGTCAGGACGGTCGCGATCGAGCTCTCGCTCGAGAATCTCTTGGGGGACGTGTCCGTCCGTGGCGCGGGCCCAGACGTCGAGAATAATGCCCGAGGCCTGTTCATCCCCCATTTCCAGCCCCGAACCGTGGTTCCGCTGCGCCTCTTCCACGGCGCCTTGAAGATCGCCCAGATGGTAGAGGGAGGCGGCAATCTGGTACCGGGCGATGTGGACTTGCCAGTAGTCCCCCATGCGTTCGAGCAGGCGGACTGCTTCGCGGCACTTGTCGACGGCTTCGGCGAACCGGCTGGCGGCGTACAGCACGCAGCCGTGAAAGGTCAACGATTGCCCCTGCCCCCAGAGGTCTCCGAAAGTCTTGCGTATTTCCAGCGACTTCTCCGCGTAGGCGGTCGCTCGGCGAAACATGGGAATCAGGCTCATCGCCGGCGCGTGTTCGGAATACGCCTGGGCCAGCTCCAGCGTGGGCGGATATCGCTCCGCGAGGTTCATTTCCCGCAAATGCGCCCACAAGCAACGGAATTTGCTCCGCGCATACCAGTATCCGTGCCCCAGGCCGCTGAACAGGCGTATGGCCAGCAATTCCGTCTCCGGCGGCTTCTCCTTCCGGCGATGGACGAACAGGCGGGGTAGAAGCGTGTGGGCCACCTGGGCCAGTGTCTCCCAAAGGAGCATCGTGCCGAACGATAGTCGCCTGCGGGGCACGAATCGGCCCAGCAGCCGCAGGGCTTCCTCAAACTCCTGCGTGGCGGTCTCCATGTCGCCGCGTTTGAAGGCGAGCTCCGCCAGCTTCCCCCGAATTTGGGCTTGTGCGAGCTTCCCTTCGGCGAAACTCACGGCGCGCTCGAACAACGACGCGGCGGCGTCATAGCGCCCGCGGAGCATCAGCACGTCGCCCAGGCCTTCGGCGAT
>Ga0307380_10001453_pt1 | contig 34746 bp, 34 predicted proteins | sample UN3MG_FD_202239 | JGI IMG/M metagenome (GOLD analysis project Ga0307380, IMG submission 202239) | Soil microbial communities from Risofladan, Vaasa, Finland - UN-3 | ecosystem: Environmental > Terrestrial > Soil > Coastal area > Acid sulfate soil | place: Finland: Risofladan, Vaasa | collected...
TTCATCAACGGAGACAAATTAGCCATCTTCGTGAATGAATACGGAATCTATCCACTTTACGCAGGCACAGCAGTAAATGAACCAGTCATCACTCCTTCACCACCAAACGAAAACACAACAGGCGATGAACCCTCCAGAACTCCTGAACCAGTAAACGGAAGCACACCAACAGAAGAACTTCCCAGTGTTCCCGAACCCATCGAACCCACAATCGAACCCGCCATAATATGGGAGCCGCCTACAACCTCCATCAAAGTGTATGATATCTCGGACAGAGCAAATCCTGTCTTGACGAGAGACTTTTCCGTTGATGGAAACTATTTCAGCTCAAGGATGATCGGAGACTACGTCTACGTTGTTGCAACCCAGTATACATTCTTTATAGAGACCGACATTGTGCTCCCCAGAGTTCATTCAGACAATGAAACGGAAGTAATCCCCGCCAACGACATTTACTACTACAACTTTTCAGACAGTTCCTACAGCTTCACGACCATCGTTGCCCTGAACATACAGAACGACGCCCAAGAACCAACCCACAAAACAATATTGTTGGGAGGCACCAGCGCCATATACGTTTCACAGAACAACATCTACTTGACGTTCCCCGAGTATCCGATGCAAGAAAACGAAACCATGAAGACAACTATCCAAAGAATCAAAATAGACAAACAGGCCATAACGTTTGCAGCGTCAGGCGAAGTTCCCGGCTACATTCTTAACCAGTTCTCCATGGACGAATACAACGGCTACTTCAGAATTGCGACAACAATCAACAACTTCAACTGGAGAACATTTGCTGAAGAATCAACATCCAAGAACAACGTTTACGTCCTCAACATGAACCTCAATGTTGTCGGAAAGCTGGAAGACTTGGCTCCGGGAGAGCGAATTTACTCGACGAGATTCATGGGCGACAGATGCTACCTAGTTACATTCCGAAATGTTGATCCCCTATTTGTGATAGACCTGAAGGAACCCACTGCACCCAAGGTTCTCGGACAACTCAAAGTAACAGGTTACTCGGGCTACCTTCATCCATACGACGAAGACCACATCATCGGAATAGGCAAAGAGACCACCTATGATGCGACGGAAGATTTCGCATGGTATCAGGGATTGAAGATATCCCTCTTCGACGTAAGCGACGTCTCGAACCCAGTGGAAGTAGCCAAGTATGAGATAGGAGACAGAGGAACAGATTCTCCAGTTCTGTGGGATCACAAGGCGCTGCTGTTTGACAGGGCAAGAAACCTTCTGGTGATACCGGTCACGGAGGCGAAGATAGATCCAAGCCAATACGAGGGAGAGATTCCTTCCTGGGCATATGGGGAACCTGTGTGGCAGGGCGCCTACGTCTTCAACATATCCCTAGATGGTCTGGAACTTAGAGGCAGAATCACCCACATGGACGACAATGCGGATTTGATGAAGCTCGGATACTACTTCGGATATGACTACTCAGTGCAGAGGTCCCTATACATAGACAATGTGCTCTACACGATATCCAACATGAAGGTGAAGATGAACAGCCTAGAAACCCTAGCGGAAAGCAACCAAGTAGAGCTAAACTAAACATCCTGCTGCATCTTGATGGCTTTGCGAGCAAAAGTGAGGTAACCAGTGTGACCAGTCATGACGGTTTCGGGGCGCGTTTTCCCCCTCTCCACCTGCATAAACCGAATAAGAGTCTCAACAGTTTCGTCACCAACGAACCCATACTCAGCTAACGCCTCCACAACCTTCACAACCTGATCGATGGTCGGACTGAAAGACACCAACACCCCGCTGCCCTTCAACGCAGTATAGGCATGAGGAACGACCAGCCACGGCGTTGCCATGTCCAAAATCACTGCATCCAAATCTTTTTCTTCAATACCCGCTGTAATGTCCCCCTCTTTTAATTCCACATAATCCAAGAGACCGGCTCGTTCCAAGTTTTTTTTAGCATTTTTTTGGAACTCTTGCCTGATCTCGTAGGTGTAGACGCGTCCGCTGGGTTTGACGTAGTGGGCTATGGCGCTTGTGAGTGCGCCTGTTCCGGTTCCCGCTTCGACTACGCGGCTTCCGGGTCCTATTCCGCTGTACATGATGATGAGGGATATGTCCTTGGGATAGGATATCTGGGTTCGTCTGCTTGTCTTGAAAATGTGGTCACGGAGAGTGGGCTTCAGTGCAACAAACTCGATGCCCATGCTGCTGGCTATTCGGGTTCCGTACTCCTTTCCTATTAGGTCTCCTAGCTGGATGTAGCCTTTGTGAGTGTGAAAACTTTTTCCTGCTTCTACTTTGACGAGGTATGTTCTTTTTCTGTCCATGTACAGGAAGATGTCTTTTCCTTCTTCAATTAGTTCAGTCATCGATACCAGCCTATCACAAGTTCTATCTAACGTGTTGATGTAATCACTCTATTTATACTAAATGATTGTTGTTGGAATCTTACACAAGGGCTAGTAATTCGGTTAGGCTTGCAATCTTGTCATAGTGGCTTGGACGCTTTCCTTCTCGGTCTATGAGGATGGGCTTAATCCCAACATTCATAGCGCCTTCATAATCCTGTGCAACAGAGTCGCCGACAAAAAGAGCCTCGCTAGGAGTTACCCCAAGCTCGTCTAGAGCATACAGAAAAATTTGTTTATCAGGCTTGGCGCAGTTGCAGGAGTCAATACACACGATTGCATCAAACCATTTTTCCAGCCCCAATTCCCCCAGAACATGATTAAGGTCCTGCCTGAAACCGTTAGACACAAGCCCAAGCTTCAAGCCTTTAGCTCTCAACTGAGACAGCGTAGGCTCCACATCTGGGTAAACCTGCACGTGTGAACAGGCCCACCAAAGCTCATCAATCTGCGTAGCCAAAAAAACACTGTTCTCTTGTATGCCCAGCTTTTCCAGCAACGAAATGTTATAGTTTGTCCAGAACTCTTTTCGATGATTTTCGTCATAAGTTGCAGTGTCAAACTCGCTTTCAGTCGCCTTCTGAGCCCGAACAATGTCGTCAATCGAGACTGTGACCCCGAAACGGGCAAGAATCTGTCTATAGATTTCTGGAAAAGACGCAGTTTGTATAAGAGTCAAACCCAAATCAAAGAGTATAGCCTTCAAAGGCATGTTCCATCGTTAACTCACTATGGCGGAGCACAAAAATCCTTTTTGGTCCATACTTCAAGAGTAAATAAACTGCAAGGGAATTTGAAAACTAATTGTTCACACTAAAAAGTATGTGGGACATCAGTTGCGGCGTTCTTTATGTTTTGTGTGCAGTGTATTGTTTGGCGGCGTACTGCACAATCTCTAGTGCAGCTTCCGCGTTTTGCCACCCCTTTATTTTGACCCACCTGTGAGGCTCTAAACGTTTGTAGGTTTCAAAGAACTCCTGTATCTCTCTAAGTTGATGCATATGAATATCCGTGATGTCATGGATTCCTTCGAATCGTGCATCATCAGTAAGAACCGACAAAATCTTCGGGTCCGCCCCTTTCTCGTCCTCAATCATCAAAACGCCAATAACCCTAACACGGACTATACAGCCGACCTCTAAAGGCTCATAGCTCATAACCATAATGTCAAGAGGGTCCTGGTCATCGTACCATGTTTGAGGAACAAAACCGTACTCAACCGGAAAAACAACAGAGGAAGGAATCATCCGATCCAGAACAAAAGCTTCCCACTCCGATTTGTACTCATATTTGTCTCTTGAACCACTCACAACTTCAATAACAGCATTCAGCAATCTCGGGGGTTTTTCCCCTAAAGGAATATCTTTCCAAAAGTTCACAGTTATCTACCGACAACTGCAAATATTTAACTCCCATTTAAATGCTCTGTGATCAAACACTGGTTCCACGCAACGCTGCATGTTTGATTTCCATTCTGTTCAATAGTATTGTTAGTTTTTTCTGCTGAGAACCCTAAAGCAACAAAGCCTAAATAACATTTCAGGATAGAATAAATACGATTTCATCTTCTTCAGGGACGGGAGGCATAAATCGTGGTAACCAAACAGCACACTAACACCGTCAGATTTCAAATCATATGGCCTGAAATGGGTGTGAAACTTGGCTAAAAGAGTTAGAAGGCTTATTCTCCCATTTGCCGTTGCTGCAAAAGACAGGTTTAGACCTTTCAGCAAGGACATGGAGATGGCAGCAATCTTCTATCTAGCCGAAAGAGACCGAAAGAAGAGAGAAGGCCGAGTTCTGAAGAAACCTGAGGAAAAACTGGCGTTCATAGCCGAAACATGCTACCCCGTATGGTTGATTCCATGGAAGGGAAGGACCCTCATCTTTGATGGACTCGAATTCACGAACCAATCAATATCTTATGATATACTTCCAGACATCAAAGCCTTCGAAGCCGACGTTCAAGCAAGCTCTAAGTCACGCGAAGCCTACGTTGCAGCCCTATCTCAGAACGCCAACTACTTCCAAAACTTCGCCGGAAAAGAAGAAAAAACAATAGAAGGCCTTATCACAAACCCGGAATTCATGCATGATTTAATTGACTATATCAAAGACTCAGAAGATGTGGGAAAAGTCGAAACAGCAAAAACGATTTTGTCCCCTATGCTGGACGAGTATGAGGTTTCAGCTTCCATTAACAAGCTTTCTGACTCAAGAGACAGGATAGAAGAGGAAATAAAAGCTCTAAGCAGAAGCATGAAGCTCCTCAGTAAAGCGTCAAGAGAACAGATGAAAGCTCTTCAAGCAGAAATGAAGGAGAGTATGAAAGAGTTTGATAAAAGAATCGCGAAGGTTAGCCCCAAAGTAATGGAGAAAATACAGAAAATTCAAGAGAAACGCGATGAAGAGGTCACCAGAATCTCCAAAAAGTATGGCAGGAAACTCCGTGCTCTTCACCAAAACAGGGTTAGAATAGAAAGAACGCTTGAACGTCTGTCAACCGAAATAGAGCGCATTGAGGCGGATATAAAAGGCTGCAGGGAAAGAAAAGACGAGGCTGGCGAATTTCAGCTGACACAGAAGTTTGACGAGATCAAGAAGAGGCTTCCAGTTTTGGATAAGGAAATCAAGGATATCGACAGGGAGATAGAGAATGTTGAGGATGCAAAGAAAATTGAAGTGTCTAGGGCTAGGACAAAACCGGACGATCGCGTTGAAGAAGCAATGAAGAGTCTCCACGATATAGAAGCTGCAAAAGAAGCTAGAACCAGACTGGAACAGCAGGAACTGGCAGCATTAGAGGAGATGACTGCATGTATAATAAAACAGATTGACGCCATGATTAAAACGAAAGAGAGTGCCTTAAACGAGGTTGATAACATGGGCGCCCAAGAAAGAAGAAGAAAGTTTGCCCTCATTTACCTTCCCGTCTACTTTGTTTGTTACGAAACAGAGGTTGGGAAGAGGTATGTTGTTTATCATCCATCTAACGTAGGCAGCATGGGAATTAAAACAAAATTGAAGGGCGTCTTCGGCTCGGGAAAAATGAAATCTTTTCTTCAGTCTCGTTCACAAGCCATCGCAGCCCTTCTTGACCGACTTGTGGATTTGACCCAAGAGAATCCCGTGTTTGAGAAGGAGATAACCGAGGCGGGAATCAAAGCTAACATCTTACGGGCAACAGAGTTACGGGTAGGCGTCAAAAGAGGAATAACAGAGTTGAAAGACGAAAACTGGATATCAGAAAACGAATATCAAATCCTCAACGGACTCCTATAAAAGAAACCTGCAAAAAGAAAGATCCACAGAAACGAGCACAGCACATTTACGTTTTAGGATTCGCTTTTAGCCAGTTCTTTTCCCATTTTTTGGCAGACATTAGAAATGGCAAGAAGAACATGGGGTGGCGTGAAGACGCTGAAGACTTTTGTGTATCGCGCTGATGCGGCTTTCTTCACGGTCTCCTTTTTTCCTCCAGCTTCCAGATAGCCCTCAATAAAGTTTCTTGCTATGATGCCGGCAGCGTTGGTGGAAGACATGGGTGGACTGTAATGTCCTGAATAGTAAAGAAATTCGGCGATGTCCCATGCTTGGTTGCCATCTCTTGTTGCCTGCTCAAGATCCAATAGAACAATGTCATCTTTTGTAACAATGAAGTTCTCTGGTTTGCAGTCGCCCAAGCTGACGCCCAAGCTATGTGCTTCCGCTATCTTTCGTCCCGCCTCCTTCACCAAAGCAACATCATGCGTAGCTTTGTTAGATGCGATAATCCGTTTGATAGTTTCCACCAGTTCCTCTCCCTCAATGAACTCCTCGAAGATCAAGCGTTTTTGATGGCTTATGTAGAAAATTTTGGGAACAGGAAAACCTTTGCTGCGCAGAAACGTGTTTATGGCGTATTCCTTCTCCAGTCTAGACCGCCCAAGCACGGAGAATGATGTGGTTCCGAAAGACCATAATGTTAGGGATAGCCATTTGAGATTTGACCAATCTCTGAATTGTTTAACAACAAATTTTTGTTCTGCACCATTTTTGGTTAGAGTGAGAATGTAGACGTCATTCAAGACGCCTCCAATATTTTTGACCTTCACCTTCGACAGCTCCCCGTCTGGGATAATTTTTCTAGCCACATCTTTGATGTCAGATTTGTCTGAAAGGGAAACTGGCCCCAGAGGCGTGGGGAGCAGAACGTATTTTTTTGGGTCTTCCAACTGGGAAACCCGCCCGTCAGCTCTAACTGTTTGATTGGGCGTGATGAATAGTCTCTGTTCCTGAATAAGGGAACTTGTAGATTCTGAAAAGACGCTGAGAAGAGGGGGGAGTGTTAGTCTCTGAATTGATTTGAGAAAGGGAGATAGTCTCGATTTCCGTCTTTTGACAGCATCAATATGGCTTCGAGCGATTTTTATGTAGCCTTCTGAATGAAAAACTATGTTTTCTTTCTCCAGTTCTTCGAGGGCTTTCAGGTATCCGTCCATAATTTTTTCCACATTTTTTCTTCTAACATTTCTCCTTGTCATGTTGAGAAAACTGTATGTTAGGGGATGAAACACTTTAGCCCTGCGCGTCATAACTTCGTACATGAAGTATTCTTTTTTGATGAGGAACTCGTGAGATGATTCGGGAAATTCTAAGATCAGGTTCTCGAGAAGCTCCAAAACAATTCTCTTTTTTATTTTCACTTCATTGAACCGCAGATAATCTTCATTCTTTAACGGTTCGTAGGGAACAGTGATTTTTTCGGCAAAGAATTCTCCCAGCCACCCTCTTTTCACGTCTCTTTCAAAGTCTGAACGGTTAACTGTCAAAATCGAGACTTTCACATTATCAACAGTCTCAAAATAGGTGTTTAGACGGAGAGTGAAACGGTCAAGAACCAGCAAAACGTTTACGTCAGTCTTTTCGTCGGCGTATCCGCAAACCCATGGACCGTGGATGCAAACGGCAGTGATTTGGCGAGAGCCAGCAATATCCCTGCATAGCTTCAGCACGTTCTCTTTTAGGCTTTCGTTCAACTGATTTGTCATCTGCGTTCTTTCCGCAACCATTAGCCGCAAGAAACCTCTTTGTATGAGACTTTCACGACTTTAAAACATATTCGTTGATAATAAAAGCGTGTATTTTTGTGTTTTCGCCTTTTCATGAGGACAGGCTGAATAAGCAGTTGTACCTGTAAAAAGATGTTTCCAGAAAAGTTGATTTCCTTGTTCTGACAAAGGTTTTAATCAAGAACAGCCATCAGACTCTTGGAGGATGTTGCTTCTGAGTCTCAAGTCACCATTCTTGAAAGCGATGGAACCCCTCAAATCTGCTATTCAGCGAAACAGCCTGATCATTAAGGCGACAACATTGGCTTTCTTCATCATGCTGTCACTTGCTATAATTGCTACGGTTCTCGTTTTTTCGTTTGCTCCAGAGTTCTCAGACGAGTTAAGTTCCTTCACCAGCTCAGCATTTGACACTGAGGATATTCCCTCTCCATTCACTGGAACTTTCTTCTCTTACGTTTTTCTAAATAACATTGGTCATTTCTGGAATCCGATCAGATTGATTGTTTGGGTTCCGGTCGTAGGACCAGTAGTGCTGGGGTTTGAGATTCTTCTTAACAGCGGATTAATCGGAGTGATAGCTGTAATGGTGGGAGTTAACCAAGGCGTAGCCTATCCGATAATAGGACTGGTGCCCCATGGCATAATTGAGATACCCGCCTTTTTACTCCAGTTTTCTTGCATAGTTTTATGGCAAGTGACAATCACCGAAGCAATATGGGCTAAGTTGAGGGGCAGAAAAGTGGAAAAAGAAAAATTCAAACAGGGCTTAAAAGACACCTTGATTCTGGCAGTGACCTCCATCATACTTCTCATGATTGCAGCTGCCATAGAGACGTATGTTACACCATACCTTCTCGGAATGTAGATAATGCACTTTCAAACCTAACCTGTAACCAGCAAAACAACTAGAGAGTTCGGAGCGGTTCTTAAATCGCAACCGATTCCAGAGCGGCTAACAGTTGGCTTTCTGCTTGTACGTGATAGTTGAAGTGATCATTGGGGTCTTTCAACAGGACATAAATCCAGTATACTCCAAACAAACCCATAGTAACTACTGTCAGAATCAGATACAGGACAAAACTTCTTTCAGGCATAGCCCCAGTTCTTTGCGGCACAGAAAAATTGATGCCCAACTTGTTCAATGCCCTACTGAGTTCGTCCCAGAAACGGTCCTCCCTCCGTTCATGCGTGTAGAAATCCGTCATGAGGAAGTAATAGACATACCACTGCGCAAAGGGTATAATTGCCGACAGAATAGCCCAAAGTATCTCCTCCTTCTCGGTTTCTTCAGCGTTTGCTTCTCTCACGGTTCCCTCGATGGGAAACAGAACAGCTTCCACTTCGACGCCCTTCGTTTTTGCTAGAGAAACGAGTGTAACGAGAAGATCATCAGATAGAAACTTCTGTCTCATGAAGTGTGTGGTGCGTCTTTTAACAAGCATGTATGTCAGAAGTATTAACATTACAAAGCTGATTAGACCCGACAGCCCAAGTGCTATCACTGATAATACAAAGCCCCAGGGAAATTCATCGTAAGTATATGTTGGAGCCAACGGATCGATTGTATAAGCAAAATTCAATAAAGAAATAAGGGCATATCCAACGGCTACTATGCTAACAATGCTGGGCAAAATGTAAAGCAAAAGCCACGCACTCGACATCTGCGGATCCGATTCTTGCCGCATCCAAATGGCTTTCCGTATATTCTTAAGCGAAACACCCATTTTCTTTATCTCACCCTGAGCATTAAGCGAGGGAATAATTGAAAGTTGCTATTAATACTTACGTAGCATCGAATGCTAAACATTTTTGGGTATAGCTAAAAAAAGCTTAGGACAGGACACAAACCAAAGATTGCCTGTACAAAATTTCAGCATGTTATTTGCTAAAACTGGGCGCTAACACAAATATGGTGGCAGAAAAACACAGCGCATCGTTTATGCGTCAAGCGTTCTTCAGTATCCTCGCTTTGACTGTTCCTTCTGCCGCCTGTTTTATGCTCTCGGCTTCTTCCAAGGAATCTATTCTGGTGAAGTACTTGAACCAAGCACCAGAACGAGGAAGCTCTATTTCAATTGTATATGTCATGACACAATCCCTACCCAAATTCAATGAACAGACTATCCATATTCTGGATAAATATCATCCTACCCTAGAAGACATATTCCGAAAATCGATATATCCAACACTCCATCTTGCCAAATGTGCCCAAAAACAGTCGGTTTCTCAATCATATTAGGAGCCTAATAACAGCGTATTGTTGAAAACAGATCTTTTCCTGTGAACCGCAGAATCATGCTTACGCTTCGACAAGGCTTATAGGAGAAATGCATCTTTAAGAAAAGAAGAACGGGCATGTCTTCAAAACTGATCGTGGTCAAGGTTGGAACAGGAAGTTTAACCAAGAGCGACGGAATTCTCGACGTAGAAACGATGCGCCGACTGGTTGACCAAATAGCCGCGGCAATAAAGCAGGGCAACAAAATAGTTTTCGTAACTTCTGGAGCCGTAGCCGCGGGCATAGCCGAGCTGGGCATACCCCCCAAACCGAATGATATAGTCTTCCAGCAGGTTTCAGCGGCAACAGGGCAGAGCATAATAATGTCCACATACCGCGAACTTTTCAGGAAGCACGACCTGAAAGTTGCCCAGATACTACTCACCGCAGAAGACCTCTCGAACAGAGCCGCCTACCTGCACATCTGCGACGTCTTAGAAATGGTTCTGCAATTGGGCGTTGTTCCAATCATCAACGAGAACGACGTGACATCCACAGACGAGCTGGTTCCAGTAACAAAAGGTTACGAAGTGAACTTCAGCGACAACGACATCCTATCAGTTCTTGTGGCTAACGCCCTAGAAGCAGACCTGGTCGTTATACTGTCTAACGTAGACGGCTTATACACCATGAATCCCAAAAAGCGGGAAGCAAAACTGATCAAAACAGTTGAACAGATCACGCCCGAAATCAAATGTGAAATAGAAGGAAAGAGCCGGCTGGGCAGGGGCGGCATGAAAACGAAACTTAAAGCCGCTGAAATCGCCACGTCCAGCGGTGTGCCCCTAGTAATAGCCAACAGCCAACGGGAAAATGTGATACTTGATATACTTGCGGGAAAACAGGTAGGAACTCTCTTCAAGCCGCAGGAGCGGCTGCCTTCGATAAAACGGTGGATTGCCTACGGCGCTTCAGTGAAGGGGCAAATCTTCGTGAATGAGGGAGCAAAAAAGGCGATACTGGAGGGCGCTAGCCTTCTTCCTGTGGGCGTGATTAAGATCACGGGAACCTTCAATGAGGGCGACGTGATTAGCCTAGTGGATCAGGATGGTGTCGAGTTTGCGAGGGGCAATCCTAACTATAACAGCGGCGAAATCAACATCATTAAAGGCTTAAAAACAAATCAAATAAAAAAGACTCTCGGGTATATACGACGTAAAGAGGTTGTTGCCCGAAGAAACATATGCATCAAGAAGTGAAGAAATTATGATACTAGAAATCTGCAAAAAAGCAAAAACTGCTTCTACGCAGCTAGCAAAAGCTTCTGCTGAACAGAGAAATAGGGCACTATGTAACATGGCTGACTCCCTTGAAAGATGCTGCGCAGAAATTCTGGAGGCAAACATGAAGGATGTGGAGGCTGCCAGAGCCAAAGGCGTAAAAGAAGCTCTGATTGACAGGCTGATTCTGGACAAAAAACGAGTGAGCAGCATGGCGTCCAACCTGAGGGAGATAGCGGAGTTGCCTAATCCTGTAGGCGAAATCGTGAAAACATGGACCCGACCTAACGGCTTGATTATTGGGCAGCTTCGTGTGCCGCTTGGCGTTATCGGGATAATCTACGAGTCTAGACCCGACGTTACGTCGGAAGCGTCTGGGCTCTGCATAAAGTCGGGAAATGCGATAATCTTGAGGGGAGGCTCAGATGCCATAAACTCGAACATGGCAATAGGAAACGCGCTACGAGCCGCGCTGGAAGAGACGGGATTAACGAAAGATGCGATACAGGTTGTCCCAGTTACGGATAGAAGCTTCGCCGAGAAGCTAATGACGATGAGAGAGTATATTGATGTGCTGATTCCCCGTGGAGGAGCAAACCTCATCAAAACAGTAGTAGAAAAATCAACCATTCCAGTCATAGAAACAGGAACAGGAAACTGCCACATCTACGTTGAAGAAGACGCTGACCTCAAAAGAGCCGTGGATATAGTAATCAACGCTAAGTGCCAGAGACCAGGCACATGCAACGCCGCAGAAAAACTCATAATTCACAGGAATGTTGCGAAACAGTTTTTGCCGACCGTGGTTTCTGCTCTCAACCTGAATGGAGTCGAGGTCAGAGCATGCGAAAAGACGCTTGAGTTGCTTCCGAACTTGAAGCCAGCCGTTGAGGAGGACTGGGGAACAGAATATCTTGACCTTATTATCGCAATAAAAGTAGTAGAAAGCTTAGACGAGGCAATTGCTCACATTAACAAGTATGGCACCAAGCATTCTGAGTCGATATTGACGGCAGATTTTAACAAGGCACTAAAATTCATCAATGAGGTAGACGCTGCAGCCGTCTACTGGAACGCTTCCACACGTTTCACGGACGGAAACCAGTTTGGGTTAGGCGCAGAAATAGGCATCAGCACCCAGAAACTGCACGCAAGAGGACCAATGAGCGTCCAGCAGCTGACAACAACAAAATTCTTCATACTAGGCAGAGGACACATCAGACCATAAACCCAACTGCGTGCATACACTCTGCTACTTGGAACATGCGATGTTAAAGTAGAGGCTACGATTAGAAAAAGCATTAACTGAAAAAATGTTTACAAATAGAAAGATACGTGTGTGACCCGCAGTTTTCTGTCCAGGTCATATTTTGCCTAATGCTGATTTTAGTAGTTCCATGGTTTTTTCGATGTTGTCTTTCTGTTTGGAGCGTATGATGTGACTGAAGCATTTCTTGACGTACATGCCGTAGATGAGGATTTCTCGGGGGTCAGGCTCAGAGAGAGCCTCAAGCAGCAGATTCAAAATCTGCGTTTTCGCCTCGCTGCTCTCAATGTTCTTCAAAATATCCGCAGTCTGGTCAATTTTTTCCTCTTTCTCGACGCCCTTCTTGGGCTTGTAGCCTAGTTCCTCAAGTTTCTTTAGAACCATAATTTGCTCATCTCCACGTTTCTGGAATTAACTTGTTAACTGTAGCTTTTCTTGTTTTCCTGTCAAATTCTTTCTGTGTCATCAAACTCAAGGCGGCTTCGGGGCACCATTCAACACATTGAGGCGTGCCCTCGCACAGGTTACAGATCATAACCGTCTTTTTTGCTTGATTCAAGAATATGGCGCCGTGCTTGCAGCTTTCGAGGCACCATCCGCACAGGTCACATTTAGCGTCGTCCACCATGATCACGCCTGTTTCTTCAGACTGCGTCAAGGCGTCACGTGGGCATGCACGAACGCATGGAGCATCCTCACAGAGCTTACACACCACAGGCAAGTTAACAAGCTGATGTAAACGTAACACTTTGATTCTGGAAAGTTTAGGGTCAAAAGTTTTCTCTCTTTCCAACGCACAAACAAGCTCACATATTCTGCAACCAGTGCACTTCTCTAGGTCTGCGCCAACAAACTCTCTTTCTTTTGGCACCTGTTTTGACACCACCAGATAGAACTAACCACTAAAAAGTTGTGAACTACTTATATGTTTTTATTATCCAAGTTGAAGCAAGTAAACATCGTTTCAGCATGCGTTAGATGATGAATTAGTCGTGTGTTCTACCGCATATATTTCAGTTTTAGCTTGAAATCCTGAAGTGTTGACCGAAAATCGTTTCTTATCAACCCCTTGTTTACAAGCTCGAAATCTCTTACGCGCCTCTTGGACTGAAACAGCAGCCTCTTCCTCCATATTCCCGAGAAATCTGTAATCGGATTCATTAGCCCCCTCATGGTTGCCTTAGCCTCATCATGCTTCTTCACAGCAAAAAAGCCAACAGAAACCATAAACGTGAAAAAACTCAAAACAGAGAATCTCCACCAGACGTTCCTGAGTTCATAATTTTTGAGCACCGTATACAACCGATTTTTGGAAGAATGATAAAGCATAATTCCGCTTACTCCCCTCAGGACGCCGCCGCGATGAATCGCCAAAGCAGATGGAACAAAAAGTATCCGATATCCAAGCAACCGTGCACGGAGAGAAAGGTCAGTATCATCATCGTATATGAAGTAATCAGAGTCAAAGCCTCCAACCTCGCTGAAAACATCCCTTCGAACAATGCAACAACCTGAAGACGCAGCCAAAATCTCAAAAGTCTCTTTCAGCATCTCTTCTTTTGCCCCGTAGGTTGCAGCCCACGTTCCCAAAGCATCAACAGCCACACAAACATAATCCAAACAACGTTTGTCCTCCGCCAACACAATTTTAGCCTGCGCTAACCCAACAGAGCCATCATTCTCCATGACCTTAACCAGTTCCCAGAGCCAATTCTTAGCCCTGAATTCTATGTCGCTATCCAAAAAAACTAGGTATTGCCCACTAGTCATCCTCGCGCCGATGTTGCAGCCTTCAGCATGCCCCACATTCTCACTGTTTCTAACAAGTTTAAAGTGAGGATTGGAACCGAAAAACGTCTCTATCTCCGCTAGACTTTCGTCTGTCGAAGCGTTATCAACAACAACAATTTCGTAGTTAGGATAATCTGTATCCAAAAGAGTAACTAAACATTGCCTCAAGAGTTCTCTCCCATTAAAGTTAACGATCACAATCGAAACGGAAGGACAACTCTCACCCTTTCTAGACACAATTACCACCATACGGAACCAAAGTTTGGCAGATTCCGGCACGTTTTCTCGTCCCATAAAGATTATTAGGCTAACTTAAGCCTTTTTTGGCACAAAAAATAAATGGTTTTGAGTGAATTCTACGGACAGGAAAAAGAAGCGATTTTGATGGAAGACTACAAAACATCTCCCTCTGTCACTGTTGTAGTTCCTGTTCGAAATGGGGAACTAACCATCCAGCCGTTACTAGAGTCTCTCCAAAAACTGGACTACAACGGAAACAAAGTAGAGGTGATTGTAGTTGACGGAAACTCCACAGACAAAACTCGGGAAATAGTCAAAAAATATCCAGTGAAGCTGGTTGTTGAGAAAAGAAAGGGACTGAACGTCGCAAGGAATACAGGAATAAAGTGCAGCAACGGCGAAATCGTTGCCTTCACAGACTCCGACTGCATAGTGCCTCCCAACTGGATAACAAAAATCGTCGAGAACTTCAAAGACCCCAAAGTCAGCTGCGTAGGCGGAAGCGCAAAAGCTCTTGACAGCGACTTTGTTTCACAATATGCAGACAACAGCATAGTACGGCTGATGCCATTCTTCACAAAACGGGAAGAACTCGAAAAGGTGAAACCATTCTTCCGTCACCCAGCAGGATGCAACATGGCTTTCAGACGAAAAGTAGCCGAAGAAGTCGGATATTTTGACGAAAATATTCAGTATGGCTTCGACGAAGTCGAATTTGCCGACAGAGTATGCAGAGCAGGTTACAAGATGGTTCTGGACCCCGAAGTTACTGTCTGGCACAAACATCGATCAACATTTGGAGAATTCTTGAAACAAAACTTTCAGTATGGCAAAGGAAGCGGATTGGTGCTTAAAAGAAAAAGGCTGAAGGACGCGGTTTCTAAATGGTCCTTTCTGGGCCTAATGGGGTTCATAAGCTGGCTGCTGATAGTTGGATCGCTAACGTTTCTAACGCTTACTTCAAGTTCCAGCATTTTCTTCTGGCTACTATTCGGATTCACGGGCTTGCCCTTAATTATATTGGCGACAGTCTACGCAATCAGGGCAGTGCAAAACAAAAAATTCATTCGGATTATCACATACCCCTTTATCGACCTCTTAAGAACGCTTTCTTTCTGTTGTGGACAAATTTATCAACTCTTCAAAAAAACCCAAAAAAGAACAGACGGTTAGCTCCAAAACATCGAAGCTATATCCGTGAACAAAAATATTCCCAAATCGTAAACATGTCTGTTCTCGCAATTTTTCTTAAATTACTTGCATCCCCTTCTCTATGTTGGCAAAGGAGAGGGAAGCCTGCTATGGATTTCGAGTCTGACGAGGGCTATGTTTACAACCTGTTCGAAGCTGTAGTTGACGTTGTACATGGGAAGAAACGCAAGAAACTCGCTTTCGCCAAATGCACGAAATGTGGTCGTCTTAGCCCCTTCAGACCGAAATCCAAGGGCATGCAATTCACAGCTCTCTACTGCAATAGTTGCGGGAACCTCATTTCTTTTGGCACAATAGGAAGGAATCCTCAAATCAGCGAACTAGCTGAAATATTTTGTGAAAACTGTGAAGAAGACTGCAGAAAATGCCAAATCAGCAAATTAGCCAACGAAAAGAGTTATGCCAAAACGTTAAATTTGGGTAAAAGAGCGCGTTGAACGCTAACTAAAGAAGAACAGAAAAGCGGGTACGTTCCGCAAAGTTATTGAATTTTTAAGAATTCTAATTGTGAATACCAAAACGGGTAACTGAAAAAGAAAATGAAAAAAAAGAAGTGTGTTTAGTATCTTCTTCGCTGGTATCCGCCGCTTCTTCCGCCGCCGCTGCCGCCTCTACCGCCGTAGCCACCGCCGCCGCTTCGTCCGCCGTAACCGCCTCTGCCGCCGCCTCTATCGTCGTATCTGTTGAAACGTCTCTCTTGCTCGTATCGTTTGTCGGAAAGGTTGTTCTCTGTGTTGACTTCAGTGATTGGTGAATCTTCTACTACCTCGTAACTGCCGTATTTTCCTATGTTTAGGCGCATGTTTCCTCTGAAGAGGTTAATGTAACCGTTAGTGACGCTCAGTGTTGCTCCTTCGTTCATTGCATCTATTTTTTCATCCCAAAGGGTCATGTATAAACATCCAGTCTCGTCGCCAACCAAAACATCTGCAACACGTCGTACAGAATAATCTCGTCCAGTGACGCTCCTGACTTCACCCTTAGAAACTACTTTCACAATGGTGTTGACGCCTCTAGAATTGGGGGTCAACGTTTCTACTTTTACCAACTCTTCACTTTCAGATGGTTCTTCACCTGACATTTCATCTACATCCGATTTACATGGTCATTGACTAAAAGCGGTTCTTAAAGATTGTGGTTTCCATATTTAGCGGGTAATGTCTTAAAAAACAAAACATTGAAGCACCAAAACATGGAAACAAAACAGAAGGAAACATAACACATGACATGCCACTCATAATTTATAAGCTCCCCACTGCAAGTCTTTACTCAATGGTGGTTTCATGAATGGGCAAAGAAAATTCCGAGAACATACAGTATCTGTTCCAATCGAAAAAATTGATGATTACCGCTGGCGCATACCCACAAGCTACAAGAGCGGCATGCGCGTTCCCGGCATGGTCTTTGCCGACGAGCAACTCATAGAAAAGATAAAATTGGATCGGACACTCGATCAGTGTGCCAACGTCGCCCACCTACCAGGCATCTACAAGTATGCGGTCACATTACCTGACGGTCATGAAGGGTACGGTTTTCCAATAGGCGGCGTCGCGGCTACAGACTATGACGAAGGGGTGATAAGCCCAGGAGGAGTTGGCTACGACATCAACTGTGGGGTCCGTCTATTAACAACAAACCTTTCTGAAAGCGATGTTAGACCATACCTTGCCGCCCTCACCACCGCCATATTCAATAACGTTCCCAGCGGACTCGGCAGCTGCCGCAAAGACTTCCGACTTAACATTCATGAACTCGAACAGCTAGTTATAGAAGGCGTACCTTGGGCAGTAAAAAAAGGGCTGGGGCGACCTGAAGACATCAAGCATTGTGAAGAAGAGGGATGTATGGAAGGCGCTGACCCTAACAAGGTTTCGTCCAGAGCCAAGCAGAGGGGTCTTCCTCAAAGCGGCACCCTCGGCTCAGGAAACCACTTCCTAGAAATCGGAAAGGTTGACAAAATATACGACAAAAAAGTAGCTAAAACCTTCGGCGTCACACATGAGGGACAAGTTACAGTCCTGATTCACTGCGGTTCCCGCGGATTCGGACACCAGACCTGCTCAGACTATCTCCGCGTCATGGAACGAGCAACCCAAAAATATAAAATCTCAATACCTGATCGAGAACTCGCCTGCGCACCCGCCACAAGCGACGAGGCACAAGACTACTACCAAGCTATGGCATGTGCCGTCAACTACGCTTTTGTTAATCGACAAGTTATTACTCATTGGGTTCGCCAGAGCTTCGAAGAGGTTCTCAAGAGGTCAGCAGAAGATTTTGGCTTGGATTTGGTTTACGATGTTGCCCATAACATCGTAAAGAGTGAAGAACACACCGTGGACGGGAAACGAACAAAAGTTTGGACTCACAGGAAAGGAGCGACACGATCATTTCCGCCTGGACACAAAGATGTCCCAGCTGATTACCGTTCTGTGGGGCAACCTGTCATAATACCCGGAAGCATGGGTACAAGCTCGTGGCTGCTTGTGGGAACGGATAAAGCTATGGAGGCTTCTTTCGGTTCTACGGCTCATGGAGCGGGTCGCATGTTGAGTAGATCGGCTGCGAAACGGAGGTTCTGGGGAGGAGACGTGAAACAGGCTTTGGAGGGTCGAGGAATCGTTGTCAGAGCAGCCAGTTCTGTTGTTCTAGCCGAAGAGGCTGATTTGGCATACAAGAATGTGGACAGAGTAGTGGATGTGAGCGATAAGGTTGGAATCGCAACCCGTGTTGCTCGGTTGGTTCCAATGGGAGTAGTAAAAGGATAAAAACTGGGTTCGGTTAGTGTTTCTGTTGGGTTCGCATTAGATGGAAGAGGTATTCCTGCGCGTAACCAGCGTATCTTCCAAAATATTTTTTTCCGAAGCAACTCATGGTTTCGTATTCTTTTGGGGTAATCGAGCCTTTACAGGAAACACTTTCAATGAACGAAGAGTCGAAGTGGCTCGCATATAGAGTTGTGGCTGCACGTTTCATCCACACATCAATAGGAAAAGCCTCAAGTTTCTCTAAAGAAAAGAGGAGAACACAGTCAGCAACTTTCTGTCCCACACCAGGCAAAACCAACAGTTCTCGCTTAGCCTCCAAGTAATCCATGCTTTTCAAGGATTCTAGGGGCAGTTCTCCGCTGTCAACTATTTTCGCGGTCTCCAAAACACGTTCAGCCCTGAAGCCTAAACCGCAACTTCGCAGTTCTTTAGAGCTGACTTGGGCTAGGTCAGTTGGCTTTGGAAACGTGTAGAAATCGTAGCCGTCAAAGGTTAATTTTTTTCCGAACCGTTGAGACATGTTGTGGATCATTTTTTTGATGGCTGGGATGCTCTTGTATGTTGCACAGATGTAGGAGATGAGGCACTCCCACGGTTCTTGCCGGCTTATCCTCAGTCCACAGAAAAGCTTGATCGCCTTTCGTATATGCTCGTCTTTGCTTATCTCAGACAGAATAGATGATAAGTTGTCATCCAATCTCAGGTAATTCTCGATAAACCCTTGATTCGGGGCTTCTGGAAAAACCTGAAAAATCAGCCTTTCGTTGCTCTGTTTTACTTTAATCACTCGATCTGCAACGACGCCATACCACCAGTCGCCCAGTTTTTCCCATCGAAAAAGTTGACCACAATTCAAGGTGTGCTCTAAGCTGAATGGACCCGTTGATCTGCTCAGCTTGATATCCATGGCGTTTCCTCGGCAAAAATCGGTTACGTCTGCAGGAAAGGATTGTGTTTCTTTTCGTCGCCTATGGTAGTAGAGGACTCGTGTCCGGGATACACCTTGAAACTGTCTGGCAGAGGCAAAAGTTTAGTTTTTATTGATTGCATCAACTCTTGGAACGAGCCTCCAGGAAAGTCTGTTCGTCCTATGGACCCCGCGAAGAGGGTGTCTCCCGTGAAAACAACATTGTCGCCTAAGAGGGATATTCCATCTTTTGTGTGTCCGGGCGTGTGGAGAACCACCAGTTTATAATTGCCTACATGTATGACGTCTCCGTCGCGAAGTTTTCTGTCTGCCTGCACACGTTCAGAGTTGCTTTCGTGGATTAGGATGGATGCGCCTGTTGCCTCTTTCATGAAGTTGTTTCCGGAGACGTGATCTGGGTGACCATGAGTATTGATGATGTATTTGACATGGAAACCGTTCTGTTTTATGAAATCCAGAATCTCTTCAGCTTCTGCCTCGCTTTCTAGTCCTGGGTCAATCACAGCCGCTTCTTTGGTTTCTTCGCAGCCTACAACATAGCAGTTCGTGGATAACCACCCAACAGTGAAACGTTTTATGATCATCAATATACCTCATGGAAAGTTGACAATATTGCCTATTCAAAAGTGACTCGCATTATAAAACCTATTGAATTTCTGGACCAGAGCACCTTCAGGTTGATTCTCCGAAAGGTTCCAGCAGCTTACACCCTGAATGTCACGTAAAGTCTTAATGCACACGTTTTCCCTTATTATTTTGGGGTGAAATATGAGTCGGCAGAATTGGGAAGGGCTAATTCAAAGACTGGTTAGAAGTGGTCTTCTTCGGTCTCCTAATGTTATCAGGGCGTTGCGTCAAGTCCCACGGGAACCATTTCTTCCAGAAAGCGTGAAAGTTAATGCAGCCGTGGACTGCCCGCTTCCGATAGGGTCAGGGCAAACAGCTTCCGCGCCTCTCAGTTGACACAGTGCGGTCAACTGGGCGAAACATGGTATCCATAATGGATGAAGCCCTCGAGTTGGAAGTGGGACACAAGGTTCTGGAGGTGGGCGGTGGTTCAGGTTGGCACGCCGCCACCATAGCTGAGATAGTGGCTCCCTCGGATGCGCCTAAGGAAGAGTGGGGACACGTCTACACAGTGGAGAGAATACCCGAGTTAGCTGCGTTTGCCAAAGATAACATTGAGAAAGCAGGGTACGGAGACAGAGTCACCGTAATCCATCAGGATGGAACATTGGGGTACCCCGAAGAGGCTCCATATCACCGCATCCTAGTTGCGGCGGCTGGTCCAGAGGTTCCCAAACCGTTGATTGAACAATTAGAAAATGGGGGAATCCTTCTTGTTCCGGTGGGAGGTGCCCAATTCTACCAAACATTGGTTAGAATCAGGAAAATTGACGGAAAAATCATTGAAGAAAACTTGGGAGGAGTTTCTTTCGTGCCTCTAATTGGCAAGCATGGCTTCGAACAGTAACTGGTACTAACCGAACCACGTTTCAAGAGTTGTTTTGCTTTTAGCCTCTTTTATTCCCTCAGTCATTTTACCTAGTGCTTTACGCACCCTCTCCTCGGAGAAGTCTCTTTCGCGACAAAGAAACTCTACCACACCATCGACGTTAGGTTTCTTCCATTCCAGCTTATAGTTATCTGTAACTTTTGGGTTGAGAAAGATTTCCCGTATTCTCCTAGGTTCAACCGGAAACTCGGCATCCTTCAGCTCAGGCATAGCCTCTTCGATGCTTCCATGCTCTTTTATCAGTTTAAGAGCGGTTTTTGGTCCTATGCCCTTCACGCCATCAGGATTGAAGTCAGTTCCCACCAGAATGGCAACATCAATGAGTTGCTCACGGGTGACATCCAACTCCTTGAGAACATGATCTAGTTTCATAATTTCCGGCACCACCTCGACGTAAAGATTCTTTCTGGGAATCTTCCGTCTACCGCTTATAGTCACGTTTCTCACAAGAGCGGTTGCGCCAAAGAGGAGACTATCATAGTCTTGGCTGCCACAGTAGTCTGTGTCTCCCTTCATTGTTAGGTAGGCGGCTTGAGCTTCGCCTTCAGATGGCGCTTGAATCCACGGCACACCCAATTCGGTGAGAAGCCGTTTTGAGTCCTCGGGCATGTAGTCCTTGAGCTTAGAAGTCATCTGAGCATAGCTTCTAGCCTTCTCCACTTTTCCTTCGCGTACAGCTCTTTCATACTTGACTAAAGCCTCTGCCTTGACTTTGGCTCTGCGTTTAATCTCCACCTCTTTGAGAGCTGGCGGAACTCCGTCAAAGACGTAGGCAACCTTGATGCCCATCTCAACTAGATTGGCGGTTCGATAGAATAACCCGCTCAGATGACTGGTTATCCTGCCTGACCGGTCCTTTAGTGGGGTTCCGTCTGGCTGGCGGATGATTGCTAGAAACTGGTAAAGGGCATTGTATGCGTCGATGGCTACAGACTTTCCGCTTAGGCTCTTAAAATCAACCTTTGTTTTAGGAACCAACAATCTCAAATTTACACCCAAAATTCCTGCGCCACCAGATACTGGTTAAAGACAGCCCCACGAAGAGGCTTGAGGGCGGTTATTGGCTCTGCCCTGCTAATTCAACTCTTCTTTTCCCTTTTGTGCGAGTTGAAACATATATGCTTCCTTCAATCTCCATCCTCATCAGAGTCTTGTTCAGTTCGCCGAATCCTACGCCTTCATGAGTTCCCTTCACCAAATCATACAACTCAACGTCAGTCATTGGACCCTTCCGATCCAGAAGCTCCTTTATCTCCGTATAGAGGGGATGAGATTTCCAAGTTTTCATCATACATCTTCACACTCCTAAATGTTCTATCAAGCCACAGGCGTCGTGGGCTTCTTCAACTGGCGAACATGCTTTATGAAGCCCTTGTACCAAGCCTCCATGTTAGGCATTATAGAGGGACCAATCATTTCAAGGGCTTTCTTGAAGTCGCTGGCATCAACTTCCTTGGCAGTTATGTCCCTCCGCAGGGCGTTCAATCCAGCCTCTCTACAAAGCGCCTCGATGTCCGCTCCAGAATACTGTTTTGTCATGACGACTAACTGGGACAGGTCAACATCTTTTGCCAGCGGCATCTTCTTGGTGTAGATTTTGAAGATGGATAGCCTACTCTCTGCTTCGGGTTCTGGAACGTAAATCAAACGGTCGAACCTTCCGGGTCGAAGAATCGCAGGGTCCACAATGTCTGGCCTGTTTGTGGCAGCGATGATAACAACATCCTCCAAAGATACGAGTCCATCCATCTCGGTTAACAGTTGGCTGATGACCCGCTCTGTGGCTCCACTGTCGGTGTAGCCCATGCCTCTTCCGGGAACTAGAGAGTCGAATTCGTCAAAGAATATGACAGTTGGCGATACCATCCTAGCCTTCCGGAAAACCTCTCGAATAGCCTTCTCTGATTCGCCTACCCACTTAGAGAAGACTTCCGGACCCTTGATTGTTATGAAGTTAGCCTCGCTTTCGGTGGCTACTGCTCTAGCCAGCAGGGTCTTTCCACATCCAGGAGGACCATATAGTAGGATACCCTTTGGGGGACGTATGCCCATTCGAGTGAAAACGTCTGGGTTCTTGAGGGGCCACTCAACAACTTCTATGAGGCCCTCTTTCACGTCTTCTAAGCCGCCTATGTCTGTCCAACGAACAGTAGGCACTTCTATGTAGACTTCTCTCATGGCTGTCGGCGTGATCTCTCGGTAGGCGTTCAGGAAGTCTTCCATTCTAATCTCCATTTTCTCCAGAACACTGGGGGGAACACGTTCTTCCTCTAGGTTTATTTCGGGCAGGTATCTACGTAACGCTTTCATGGCTGTTTCGCGACCCAAAGAGGCCAAGTCTGCTCCCGTGTAACCGTGAGTCATATTGGCGAGCTTTTTCAAGTCAACATCTTCTTTCAGGGGCATTCCCCTGGTGTGAATTTGTATTATGTCATAGCGTCCTTTTTTGTCGGGTACGCCTATCTCGATTTCTCGGTCAAAACGTCCAGGTCTTCTCAAAGCCGGATCGAGGGCTTCAGGTCTGTTTGTGGCGCCTATGACGATGAGGTATCCTCTTCCCGAAAGCCCATCCATCAAAGCGAGAAGCTGAGCCACAACCCTTCGCTCCACTTCTCCTGTAACATCTTCTCTTTTAGGCGCGATTGCGTCAAGCTCATCGATAAAGATTATGCTAGGGGCGTTTTTCTGAGCCTGCTGGAACATTTCACGGAGTCTAGCTTCAGATTCGCCGTAAAATTTGCTCATTATTTCTGGACCGTTGATTGAGTAGAAGTTAGCCTCGGATTCACTTGCAACTGCCCGGGCTAGAAGGGTTTTTCCGCATCCAGGCGGTCCATGTAACAGTACTCCTTTCGGAGGCTCTATTCCAAGCCTTTGGAAGAGTTCTGGGTGTCGCAGCGGAAGTTCAACCATCTCTCGAATCCGCTGGATTTCCTCATGGAGTCCTCCTATATCCTCGTAGGTGGTGCGGGGCACGCCTTTGGTTTCAGGAGCTGGTTCAGCTAGGATCTGCACGCTTGTGCCGTGGCTGATTCTCACGATTCCGTGGGGACGAGACTTGGTTACTAGGAAGGGAATGGCGTGGCCTAGCATCATGACGAGGGTGGTGTCTCCCTCCACGAATGTTCGTTCCATAAGTCGGTTCTTCACGAAGTTTGTGAAGTCTTCATCCACGTTTAGTTTCATGTCGATGGGGGCTAGAACTACGGTTGTGGCGTTGGTTACATGTGCTGGGCGAATTACCACTAGTTCATGCATTGCCACTCCCGCGTTTTTGCGTGTGAATCCGTCGATTCGGATAATGTCTCTGTTTTGGTCTTCAGAGTAAGCTGGCCAAGCTATGGCGGCAGTGTTTCTTTTTCCAACAATTTCTATTACGTCGCCCGCTGAGATGCCAAATTTTTGCATGGTCTGTTGGTCGATTCGGGCGATTCCTCGATAAACGTCACGTTGTCTAGCGTCTTCTACTCTAAGCTGTACTTCGCTCACTCGTTTTCCTTCCTTTATGTGTGATCGTAAGCTTCACATTTTTCGAAGGATGCTATTCATATATAAACTTTGACGGAACTTAGAGCCTGTTTACTCCTATAGTCTGTATTTGACCGACTTCTTCAATGTCAGTCAATCGTTTCTCTGTTTCATCAAGAATTCCATCTTTATCGTCGGGGAGAACCATGTTAACAATCAGCGCACAGAGACCGAAAGCGATAGGTTCTTCAGCGAATCTTTGAACCGAAGCAATACCTGATAACTGCTTCTTAATTTTCTCTTTCAACAATTCGAGGTCGATTCCTGATTCTGATGGAAAAATCTTGTAAGCGATTACTATCTTTCCCACGCTTTTTCTCTCCTAAAGGCCTGTCAACATGTTTTTTGTCAAATTGTGAAGGGGTTACCTGCACTTTTTGGTAATGTGAACTAGCATGCTAGACGAAGAGCTGACCTATTAACCTTACTATGTAGGGTTCTGAGACATAGCTTCTCTAAGATTTGCTTAAAATTATGTGCTGCCTGATCTGCATATAATTGTACAGTAACAGATTCATAGAATTTTTAATCTGGGCTAACGCGCCATTTTCTTTGGCAGCCTCTTTCTGTAGATTATGACCGAAAGAGTAGCCATAACAAATAGTGGCAGAAAGATCCATGATGGAAACTCTGGGATTGATGTTTCTGAATTGGCGCCAACGGTGAAAAAAACGGTATAGGAGCTCCCCACTGAAAATAGGGTCATATTTTCAGGCAACACAACCCCAACTGCGGATAATACTAGGGTATGATTTCCTTCAGGCAGGGTTAAATTAGTAGAATATTTGAATTCGGGCAATCTTGGAGGCGAATTAGAGCTGTAATGGGTACAATAATAAAGTCCAGTTAGATTGCCATCTAACGTGTATTTGACGGAGGTTACACCTGCCTCCAAAGCAATGGGTGGCTGCGGCTTAGTTATGTTGAAGCTGAGGCTTCCAGTGTTTGATGCGTATGCCGTATTGTTTTTTGGGCTAGACATTGTGATGATGGGCGGAATTGTGCCGGGAATTGGAGTTGCAGGCTTAAAGATGATGAAGGGGTTTGCTTTTGCCTCCTTAACAACTAGCACTCCAACTACTAATGAAAGAAAGAGTGCCGAGGTGAGTGCAAGTGCCAATGCTGTTCGTTTCATGCCCTTTTCCCCCACTACAGGCATTAATAGTGCCTTTACGAGATGAAAGAAAAGCATTTTTGTCAAGAAACTTTGACTAAAGACTATTGCGTTTGGGGTTAAAATTTAATCTTTCAAGCTAAAACAGACATGGTGAACTAAGAGAATAAATAAAGGCTTTTTTCTAAAAAAGACTATTTCTTAGTTAAGGAGCAATCGTTGCATGGACCCTCGGGATATTTACAGAATTGATTTGTCATAGGGCAAACAAGTAATCTTTCTTTCAACCACATAGTCAATGCTTCGTTTATTGCTTTAGTTAAGTCTGTTTCCAGCGAAGTGACTAGATTTAAGATTTTAGAGTCCAATCTGATATCCACAGTTTTTTCCTCTTTTTTTAAGTTATATTCTCACGAAGCATTTTAGCGATTACTTCAGAATATTCAATATTAAAAAAATAGTAATCATGCGCGTGTGTGTGGGTTTTACACGTGAGGGTAGGTAGGTAAGAAAGAAGGAGAAAACGAATAGGAACAAGCAAGAGGGAGAAAAATCGTAAACAGGCGTAGAAGCGTAAACGTTGGGTTGGGTTTGGGGTTAACTATACCCAAACAACAACTTGGCAGCAATCATTCTCTAAAGCGTGCACATGCTCCTAAACGGCAACTCTTTATTTGGCTATTAATCAATTATTAGCAGTGAGTCTGTATGAAGCTCCCAGAATATGTTTCCGTGCAGGAAGTAAAGAGAGTTTGTGCTGAACTCAAAATCAGAGATTGGACCCTGCTGAAAAAGGCTGAAGTGTTACCCGAAGAAGCTGAAGCGATATTGGCTGAGCTTGAAACCGGAGAAACGAAGATTAAACTTGAGAATTTTCGGCAGGGAATTGAAGTCGAGCTTGAACATGGGGTCCGCTTTCCTGAGGCAAACGTTACCAACAACCATCCCATATTAACCGGAAAAATCGTGTTGGCGCACTTCAAGGAATCGCTAGATTATTACCAGCGTTTAGAAGTGGCTGAAATCGAGGGCGACCTTCTGAAGGCTGTTGTTAACAAGAACGCTACGAAAGTTGCGGCTCTCTACGAAAAGCTTGTGAAAGCAAAACTGGAGTTAAGTCAAGCAGAAACAGAGACGCTTTAACGAAGATAGCTCGCGCCTTTTCAAGAGATCATAAAACAAGATTGAAGTCTAACTCCGACACTTGAGGCGTTAGCTTTCGATCACTTCTTTCACTAAATCCTTGTTTTCTTTTAACCACGTTATGATGACTTCTTTGTTTTGTACCAGCATTTCTTCAGCCATTCCACGAAACATGACGGGCAGCTGTTTGCCTATTTCGGTTTTAAGTTTAGAAACCAATTCGTCTTCCGCATTCAAAATCTCTCAATCTCCATTACAGTTAATTTAACTGAGCCAAAATGTTTTAAGTTATTGGTTATTTTTTAGCGTTTTTTCGGGTAGAACGGCGGCTTGACCTAAAGTGTCCAACTAGTTCGCGTCCTGTGGCTGCGTCCATTACGATTGTGCGTTTTTTCTTAATCTTTTTGTGTCTCACTTTGAGGACCCACACGGGCAACAGCACAATTTCAGAGGAGACGGGCATGACGCCTAAAGTCAGCCTTAAAGTTGAGTAAATTTTGTCCCTTCCCATCTTTATTTTAGGAATTCGAGGCACTTCTTTGGGAAGTCTTGGAATAAACGTGATGTCATCATCATCATCCAAGTTTTTGAGTTTTTCAGCACTCTTTGTCAGCAACTTGTGAAACAGCATTGCGCTTTTCTCAAGAGAAATCATGGCTCCGGTCGTGGCACTCAAGTAGTACGTGTCCAATTCTTCCCTTCTGAAAAAGAATAGTCGTTTCGCTTTGCGAGTTGCTGAAACCTTCCAGATGGGCATGTGAGAAAACGTTGCGTCATAAAATTCTTCTTTCTTACTGAAGAGCCCGCCTTCAAGCCATGATTTTGCTCTCTTAAACGCGTCCACCTGAGTTATTCTCGTGGGAATCGCCAAAACTTCTCCCAAGACGTTCTTGGAGGGTTCGAAGCCGAATTTGGACAGCCAATACAGGTACTCTTCGTCGCCTCTAACGTGGCTTCTCTTTACATCTTTGGATGTGACAAGCGAGTTAAGCGCCTTTTCAGCATCTTTAACAAGCACATTAAGGTTCTCTGCGATATATTCCGCGGAGACGCTTTGCCTGACAGAATTGAGTAGTAGTTTGATTCGTTCGGCGAGCGTTTTCGATGGAGGCGGAGACGGCGGGGCAGGCTCTACTATTTTTTCTTTCTTTTCCTCTTTTAGCTGGTACTTAGCGAAGAACTGCTTTGCTTCAGGGGTTAGTGACAGGGGAATGTCGTTTTCATCCAAGGTTAAATGATTGGTTACTAGCCATCGAACCTGAAAATTCACTACGTCATCATAAACGTCTGGGGACAGCATGAGGAATTCTCCAGTTCGGAGACTCGGAAGCTTCTGCAGAACCGCCTCAGCATGGGTTGGGTCTATTGACTGGATAATCTGCTTTACCCGCGCGATGTCCTGCTGTGTCATCATGCGACCCAAGCACCAAGTGTTAACCTGTGCAAGGGCTTTGTAGTCGATGTCGGTTATGTTCTGGGTGGCGGCTACTAGTCCAACGCCATATTTTCGTGCTTGCTTGAAGAGAAAGGCGTATGCTTCTTTTGGGGGAGGATTCCGCGGATAGGGCGGAATGTAGGGAGCAATCTCGTCCACATAGAAGAGCAGCTGGACGTCCTCTGAGGGATTCTTTAGCATCCAGCAGTAGAGCTCCCGAAGTAGGGTGGCAAGGAAGAACTGCTTGTCGTTTGTGGAGCTGAGCGTGTTCATGTAGATGATGTTGAGGGGCACCTTCCCGTCGCTCTTGTCCATGAACATGTCCATGTCGATTTGGACGCCCTTCTGAAACATTAGAGAGGGGGTTCCCACGGTAAGAAATCTTAGTTTGCGGGCGATCTCTTGGGGCTCCTTCTTTGTAACAAAGCTCTGTAGCATTTCGGTGATTCCCGCAGGAGGATTCAGCACTATTTCAGCCATGTGTCCCATGTCTTTGATTGTTTCTCCTTTTCGCCACAGATGCTCCAGAAGCGTGAACAGGTATGCTTTGGCTCCTTTTCCAGCGTCCGAATCTAGGTCATATCCGAGAAAGCTTGAGAGGGAAGTAGCCGTCATATCAATAGCCAAGATAGCTTCCTCGTGGGGAGTGTCCTCTGACGGAAACGAGAGAGGATTGACGCTGATGGGAATGCCTTTGCTGCTGGCGGGAGTAAATATGGCTATCCTAGCCTTCTCGAAATACTCCTCCTGCATTGTCAATGGTATTCCGCGGCTCTCCATCTCTTCGGGGTCTCCTTTCAGGGCAAGAGAGGAGATGTCACCCTGGGGATCAACTATGACCACGGGGATGCCGTGGCGTACAGCCTCTTCCATCATACATTTGCAGAGCACTGTTTTGCCTGAGCCGCTGGCTCCAAGAGCCATCAAGTGACGATGAAGAGCATCCACAGGCAGCTCAACCCGAGTTTCCGTAGCGATTTCTTTGCCTAAGAAAAAAGACAAGATGTTCCCCTCCCGTAACGTTACCATCACCTTTTTTATTTATCTATCTCTGTACACTGAACAGGGCAACTGGTTTACGTGATTGATTTTTGAGCAAAAGTTACATATTGAATTGGTTAAAACATGTAATCTAACATCTGTTTGAAATGTTTCATTGTATGGTGTTGGTATTAACGAATTGTCAGTAAACAAGAAAATGGTCATTTCAGCACTTTTGATTCTCGTAGTTGCTTTGCTTTTTGTTACATCGATTACGGACAGCAGCTCTCCCAGTTCGGGAAATAAGGAAGTGCTTCATGAAGAGAAATGGTGAATCCACGTTTTAAATTTAGAAAACGGAGATACTGAACTTGTTCACTCGTGTATTTACGTTAAATTCATTTATGAACAAATCTATATACTTTAATTATCAATTAAGGTTATGGCGAGGAGGGGAGATGAAGACGCTTAAAGATTCAGGTGCCCATGATGTTGTGAACATACAACACAAACAATGCATAGCGCGGCACTGTGAGATAGAGCAGATTATGATTCATGAGGTTGTCACGATAACTCCTGAAAACACATTATATGAGGCTGCCAGAATGATGGGCGAAAAACACATTGGAAGCTTGATAGTGGTGAAGTATGAGACGCCGGTGGGAATAATCACCGAGAGGGATCTGCTGCGCGAAGTTGTGGATAAAGGAATTGCTCTGGAGAAAGATTGGTTAGTTGGCGGAGTTAGTATAAAAGAAGAAAAAGTTGAGAAAATCATGTCCTACCCTCTCATTACGATATCCCTAAAATCCAGCATAAAAGAGGCGGCTCAAATGATGATTGAGAAAAAAATTCGGCGACTTGCAGTGGGTGAATCCGGAAAGGTTGTGGGGATCATATCCGCCTCAGATCTCATTCGGTGTCTCCCTGAGAGCCCAGAAACTATGCAGGCGTGGTTTGAAGTTGATTACTTTATGACTAAAGGCGTCATAAGCGTTGATGAGGAAACGCCCGTAGAAGATGTAGCAAAGATCATGGGTGAGAAAAGCATCGGCAGTGTCATCGTCACTAGCCATGGAGAGCCTACAGGAATATTCACTGAAAGGGACCTGCTCACCAAGTTTTTGGCAAAAGATCAGTCGTTGAAGATAGAAGTGGGTAAAGCATGCTCATCGCCACTTATTACAGCGCCTCTGGGGATTTGCGTTCACGATGCCGCTGCCATCATGACTTCAAAACATATTAAGAGGCTGCCGATTACCAAAGAAGGTAAACTGGTTGGTATCCTTTCAGCACGTGACTTGGTAGAGGCTTACGCCCGAGCAAAGTAGCCAAATTAGCACATGAATTGACCCATTTGATGGGTTGTCAGCTGCTATTTTTTTCTGGTCGGTCTTTTTGACGTAGCAGTAGTCCTTCAGCCAAGAACAGGACGAAGGCGATGGCGTTTGTCGCTATCAGATAAAAAAGAGCAAGACTGGGGGTTTGTCCATTAAACAAAAACTGAACAGAAAGTATGGCTGCTTCGATAACTAGGATGCCCAGAAAAAATAGGGAGTAGCACATCAGTCTTGGCACTAGGTTTCGTCCAATCCAGACGTGCCCGCTGATGCTAGTTTTCTCTTTGACTACGTATTCGCCTGCTCCATTTTTCTCTAGTAGCCCCGCGTTTTCGAGTTTTTGGAGGTGCCAGTAGGCTACGCTTGGGCTGCTGAGGTTTGCGCCTCTCATGACTTCCCGTGGACCTACTGGCTTGCCCTGTTTTACCACGTACGAGTACACGTTCAGGGTTGTGCCTTCAGGCTCTTGACTGTCTGCGGTGGTCAAACTTAGCTCCTCGGTTCAATGAATACTTCTACGCCGAAAGCGTCCATTACAAACATTTGATCGTCTGATAGGATTGTGTTGTATACGTATCCGTCCTCGGTTAGCTCCAGTTGAACCTGCTTAATCTCATCATCAACTGTATTTGAATCGTAAACCCCGACAGTGCCATTCAATTGGCTGTGCGTAGAGGAAAAACGGAACAGGCTATGTATGTAGCTTACAGGCTAAGCAACAAAAAAATGGGCTGGATTCTGTGGCGTAGACTAAACATAATAGCGGTAGAAGACGTCTTGGATGCAAATGTGATAGCTGTTGTTTCTGAGTTAGCCAGACAGGCATCGCATTACAAATACGATACATGGGATGGTAAGCGTTGTGCAGTGGCAGCAGCATTGCTAATGACAGAGGCAAAGAAGGATAGACGGGCAGACGAGTTTCTTGAACTAATGACTGCAATAGAGAAACTGGGCGACAAAGACAAGAACTTAGCTGAGAAATTGCAGACTTTACAGAAAATAGACGATTACGTTCTGGACATGCACACATACGAGGGTAGAAGGATGGGACGAGGCAACCTGTTCTGGTACGAGGTAAGCAGTGAGACAACAGACAAGACCGCAGAATACGAGAAATGGCACAAATGGTTCAAACCGCTAATGGTTAGGTTGACAAAAGAGAAGGAGGAAAAGAGATAGAATGCATCTGATTACACTGACAAAAAAGAATTTAGAGCAACCTATAGCCCTTTACGCCGAGGAAAAATTTATGAGGTTATGCTTTTAACTGTTAAAAGGGGGGGAGATTGTAGAATGAAAGATTCTTCGAAAGTAATTATTGCTGGGGTTATTGGGGTTATATTTACAGCGTCTCTAGCAATTGTAATCACGCCATATTGGCTGCCACCTTTGCAGCAGTTTACGGATAGAATATGGAACCCAGAACCAGAGCCTATTCCAGAGTCAGAGTCTACTATTACAGAGCCTGAGACAGAACCTGAGCCAAGTGCACCGCCAATAACCACGAGTAAGAACATAACGATTTCATATGTTGGAACGGAATCAGAGCATCTTATCTGGATTAGTCATGGTCTATCTGGAATTGAGATGCCCAGCACTGACAAATTGTTTCTTGTGATGAATATAACAATTAGCAATAATGGTTACGAGAGTTTTAGCACCAGTCCATTTCGGTTCTATGTAATTGCAGACAATGTGAAGTATGATTTTGATAGTAATACATATCTTTTAGACGACTGGGAGACTGTTGACATTCTTGATGGCGGGACTTTCCACGGTACTTTAGTTTTTCAGGTTCCTGAATCTACTTCATCCTATATCTTAGGTTACGAAGTTTATTTCACTAGATATGACATTGTTTGGAATAAAATGTAGCACGTTAAAGTTAGATAGAAAAATGGTTAGAGCCAAAAGAGGAGGCTGAAAAATGAAGATTGGATGTCCTATCTGTGGTAACGTAGGCATTCTGGAACAGAGAGGCAATAGTCAAAGAGTGGTTCATTATAGCTATGTTGATGGTAAGCGTGTCTTCACGAAGCACAAGATAGAGAAAGATACACTGGGAACAATGGGAACTATGGGAACAATATTGGGAACTGAAAAGCAAGGTTTATGTCTTAACAGTGTTCTAAGTTCATATGGCGGGTCTAGGCGGGGGGCTAGGGGTCCCCTGAACCGTAAACCCTCTACATGACGGGCTGAAGGCTTTGGCGAGGCGTCAAAGATCGTTAGGCATCCTCAGTCCTCTAACCGTGACTATCCGTCCTCTTAGGCTGGCGGTCATGGAGCAACCTCCGTAGGGAGGCTGTCAACCGCGTCTACCAGGCGAACCTGGCCAGGCCCGGGAGGGAGCAACCTAAGCTTGGACGTTCAGCGCTTAGGGGATCGCGGATACGAGTTCAGAGATTGGGGAAACTGGCGAAAACTGGGCGACGAACCAAGGCGACCCGCCACTTCATATTAGGAGACTAATAACAGTTCATTGTTGAAAACTAGCTTTTTTCTGAAAAATTAGCTATAACAGATGTAGGGGAAGGGCAATTAAGAGGAAATGGAGCATTTTATGGTGATTGAAGATGAGTGAAGCAAAACCAGTAAGATGCCAAAAGTGCGGAAAACCGTTAGGCTTTGTAACAGTGCTAGCAAAAGGTTTACTGGGCTTACAGCAACCCCTTCAAAACGCGAAGCTGGTTGCCATTTGCATGGAATGTTACCAGAAAAGCTAGAAGTCAACATGTTACCATCGCATTTTTGAATCGTTGATTTCGTTCTAAACTTTGAATGCTGAGGGGCAAAGCTTGTTCAAAACGCATGTGCTGCATTTTGGTTTTCTTGCCACGCAAACGTTTCTTCCATGAAATATCAGCAGGTCCGTGATTCTTTCCCAGTGACTCTTCGGAACATTCAGCATAAGGTCGGCTTCAATCTTGTTTGGGTCCGTGTTTTCTGTTAGTCCAAGTCTTTGGGAGAGCCTGCGAACATGGGTGTCAACAGCTACTCCTTCAATTACACCGTATGCGTTAGACAGCACTATGTTAGCGGTCTTTCGGGCAACACCCGGCAACTCAAGCAACTCACTCATCGTCCGGGGAACCTGCGAACCGAACTTTTCGACCAGCATCCGACCAGAATTCTTTATGTTCTTGGCTTTGTTTCTGTAGAAGCCCGTGGACCTCACAGCCTCTTCAAGCTCCCCCAAATCCGCGTTGGCGTAATCTTCTGCAGTTCGGTACTTCTTGAAGAGAGATTTCGTGACAATGTTGACTCTTTTGTCTGTGCATTGAGCCGAAAGGATTGTGGCTACTAGAATCTCGAGAGGGTTCGTGTAATCTAGAGCTGTCTTTGCCTCTGGGTAATCCTTCTCCAGCAAATCAATGATTTTCAGCACCCTCTTCCTCTTGTCAAGCTCTGTCTCAGTTTCCATCTGTTTTTCTCTCCAAAGCATCATCTGATCGTTTTAGCGATCTCTTCAGGGTCCTCAACCGAATTACATTTTCCCTCAAAGCAGACATATGCCGTCGGCACATCTGCAACTGGGTAACCAAGATTCTCTAACCTGCCGCGGTCTAGAACAGGGTCCAATGTTTCCACGACCTTCAGGGGATTATAGACTCTCAGGCTCTCGCTCAGGAATCTACGTGTTACAGCATCTTTCATTGAACCCACTATATGTATCTGCATTGGATGAAGATATAACTCGACGGCTAAGCCATAAACGGCTGCCATAATACCATACCGTTGATAGTCCGAGGCAAAATACTCCAAGGTTTTCTTGGCGGTTTCCAAGTATTTTTGTTTACCCGTTAAGTGGTGGAGCCTCAAGAAAGTTTCTGCGGCTACGCTGTTTTCGTCAAGGGGCTTGTCCAAGAGTTTCAAAGCCCCAAAGGCGCTGGTCTCCTTTGGTTTATCGTAGAAGCCTCCGGTGGTATCCCAAAGATTGTTTAACATGAATTCTGCAAGACTTTCTGCATGGTCTAGAAACTTTCTGTCCGCGGTAACTTGGTAACTGTCTATCAGGCACTGGGTCATGTGAACCTGATCGGCGAGAAGACCTGAAAGATGGCTCTTGCCCTCAATGAGATAATGGTCCATTCCCTTGTTGGGACTGAAGGCTTTTTCCAACAGCAGGTTAGTAGTCCGTAGAGCAAACTTCTGATAAGACTGCTCCTCAAGAACCACCGAAGCCAGCAGATAGGCTGAGATCATCATGGCATTCCAGTTTGTGAATAAAGTGCCATCTATTCTAGGAGGCGTTCTATTCTGCCGTTCCGTGAGACCCAGCTTATAGTAAAACTCATCAGCGTCTTGGCTACCATAGAATCCGCCATTTTTTTGATCACTAAGCTTGGCGCTTACATATGACAGAATTCCTTTGGCGGTGTCCCTGAAAACCTCTTTTCCTGTGACCTGATAGGCTTCTAGGTAGTTGATGATGAGTTTGGCGTTGTCTTCACACATCTTTTCGTAGTGGGGTATACTCCAGTCCAGTGTGGTGGAGTAACGAAAGAAGCCCCCTTCCTCCTTATCGT
>Ga0307380_10001457_pt1 | contig 34727 bp, 64 predicted proteins | sample UN3MG_FD_202239 | JGI IMG/M metagenome (GOLD analysis project Ga0307380, IMG submission 202239) | Soil microbial communities from Risofladan, Vaasa, Finland - UN-3 | ecosystem: Environmental > Terrestrial > Soil > Coastal area > Acid sulfate soil | place: Finland: Risofladan, Vaasa | collected...
ATTCAATTTGGTATCACCAAAATCAATAATGTTGACGGCTGGTTCTGGTCGAGGCGTTATGAGGATGGCTATCTGTGGCATGGGCGGGACATTCGCTTGAAGGTTGGCCGTGTCGATGAGGCCTATGAAGATTTGGCAATCTTTTTTACGGGTGTTACACGCAAGCCTGTATGGGGGAATGTCGTTGAAATAGGCGTTAAGGATGAGCGGGTTCTGCTAAATAAGATCCCCTGCGAATACTTTGATGAAGAAACTTATCCGATAGTCGAGAATGAATGGAAGGGTAAACGAATCCCTTATCTTCTTGGCCCCACCGAGGACATAAAGCCACCCCAAATAGATATCGAGAATCAGATATTTAAAGTTAGTCAGGCGGTATTCGACAGAAAAGTGTCCTGTGCTTATTATTTAAATGATGGTTGTGGCGATCTCGCGGGCTGGACAGAGGATAATACGGGCGTAGGTGACGTATCTCAAGCAACATATGACGGCAAGTCCACATTTTATTTTGCAATTCCGACAGATGACCCCGAGAATAATGTCAGAGCGAGGATCTATCGGGATGCAGGTTCCTTCCCCGTTAGTTATATCTTTGAGGTTAGATGGTTTCACCGCTCTAATCTTGACACCGTAGCGGCCAATAAACACGTGGAGTTTGAAATTTGGAATGGTGTTATCAAACTCCATATCCGGATCGACATTAATAGCATTGATATCTGGGATGGGCTTGCCTTTAACTCGACCGCCGTTACAACCGCAGAGGGCGTGTGGTACACCTATAAATTCGACGTTGACGGTTCAGTGTTAAACAGCGAAGTCGTTGACGTTTACCGCAACGGCACTTTGATTGTTAACAATGCAGACTGTTCCAATGCGGACACTGCTACCAATGGCAAGGTTCAGATTACGGTGTATGGAGATGAGGGGGCTTATAGGCGTGGTTATGCAGATTATATCAGGGTCTATACGGAAACCGTTATCTCGGCTGGAACGACAATAGGGATCGAGGACATAACCCATGTCTACAAGACAACGGGTGCAGGTGTCAAGACAGAGCTTACGCTAGGCGCCGATTGGGCAAAAGACTTAAATAACGGAGAGTTTACCGTAAGTGCTGCGCTTGCCGAGGGAGACGTTATTACCTGTGACGCCTTTGGATTAAAGTGCGATTTTGAAGATTCGACCTTTACCCATCTTCCGGCAGATTTTCTTTATTTCCTTTATGTCACCCTGAATGGCATATCTAAATATCGCCTAGATATGGCGTCTCTCCATGACCTCAAAACAAATAGAGTACTCATATGTGGCAAATGGATTAGCGAGGAGACAGATTCAATCGACTTCCTCATTGAGTTGAAGAAGACGGGCATTTTCCAAACGTATGTCAGGCTAGATGGAACGATCGTATTCCACCGCTACAGCGACACCGTTCCTGATGATGCCCCCCACTATTACAACGAAGATTATGTAGAGAAGCCAAGAGAAGAGGAAGACACAGACCAATGCTTTAAAGAGGTTACAATCAAATCATGTTACAGGCCCTATGGGGCATATTACGAATATGAAGAGGTGGCGAGGGAAGACAACGCCGAATGGAACCACAAAGAGAAAGAACGGCTAACAATTGAGACAATCCTACAAACGCAGTTCCAGGCAAGGAATTTGAGGGACAATATTCTCAGCATGGTAAAAATTCCCCCTTCGGTCATAAGCGCAACGCTTAAAAGTAGCGCGCTGTTACTCAACCCGACTGATAAGATTTATCTGAATTATACCGAGAAGGACAGCGAGGGTAACGATATCACAATCTATGATGAAGAGGTTGTCAGGATTCTCTCGACTGATAAAGATTTAAATGCAGGCCATGTCCAAATTACGGCGATGAAGGACGTGGCTGACTTCTTCTGGACAATAACATGATAGCTAAATCTCAAATCTTATGGCTTCAGGCTGTATCTATCCTCCACAATTTCGATGACTCCACCGTTGAGCGCATGGTAAGGCGTTATGGTCGAGTAGGGCTAGACGAAATGCGAGTCGGCCCTGGATGGGGATGGAAGAATAGCTATGGCTTCTATGTCATGCCCTTTAAGTGGTCAGCGGTGACGAGCATGTGGTTATGGAAGAAGCCTGATTATAGATGGGATGATAACCTTGTCAGGCTCAGAAAGCTCCTGTGGAAGACAAAGCTCTACCCAAGCGATCCCGAACGTAAGGAAAGGGCACACGCCAGAGTGCGATTTTCTTACATCGATCATTGCCTATACAAAGGTGACGATCCCTGGAACTTCTGGAAGTTTAATACAGGTGGCCCCAAGGGAATGTATGATGACTCTGATCGAGCATTCGGTTTATTCAAGGATTATATTGATCGCCTGTGGAATGCTGGAATCAGATGGTTTGATCTGGGGAATGAAATTAAATCACCCTATGAGGGGGATAGAAAGAAACTCTATGAATGGACCAAGCGATATGGCGTGAGGCATTTAGAATACATGCTGAAAAAAGGCGCAAAGCCGTTGTTTACGTTTTCTGCGAGTGAAGAGACTGCCCATGCTTATCGAGGCTGGATAGCTGATGAGATCGAGCCGAATATAATCTGTCAGATGCTACATGGCCAGATGATCCCAGAGAACTTGCCGGATAAGGAAAGCCTGTGGCACTTGGCTAAGATTGGGCTGTCCTGCGATGGCCTAAACACCAAAAATCTTCCCCTCCATCGACAAGGGCTATGCACTGTAAGTAAGAAATATTGTGATAGCTCAGTCAATGAACACCAAAAGACTTGCAAGTTATTCCATGAGATGGTTGGCGATAGGTTCCGCCTTTGGGAACACTTGCCACGTACGATTGATGAAAAGCAATCGCCTGATAATCTAAATCAGCATTGCGATGTGTCGGTAGTGTGGCGAGTGCCTAAATATGTTTATGGCGTTGACGTGAGGCGGTAAGTGTGTAGGGGAATCTGGGAAAAAATCCTTGGTTATAATTCAAGACACCTAAAGGGAAAGAAGCTTACAGATGTCAAGTTGATGTCTGGAGAGATCGTGAAGGTTGATTCCTGCATAGCCTCCCTGGTTCAAATATTAAATGACTATAAAATAAAAACACGATATTCCTGTTGTGGGCATGGGGCGCTTTCAAATTCAGGAATTATTATTGATGAAAAAAATATTGAAATACATAAACACCCAACGGTTATTGAGCTAATATTCCCCTATCCAGGAGATAAGAAGGCAAGGCGATAACGTATCATATATGTATGCTTTTAGAATTGAGTACGCATGTACTCAGGATTGAGTAGTTGTGCGAATTACCTATAGATATGAAATTATATTGCGTATTTTGTCATTGCAATACGAAATATGAATACCAAATGGCATGAATCTTGCTAAAACCTTTAATGTATATGCGACTTTACACGCTTTAAGGCCGATTACATCTCGCCTGCTGCACTTTTATTGCAAAGCCTATGCCCACATACCATCTTGACCCAAATGAGACTAAACCGTTGCTATTTTTAGCATCATTGCGAAATATTGTAAGGGGTTAATAAAAGGTGAGGTTGAGTTCCAATTGTTGATTTCAACCTACATATAAATGACAAATATGGTGCCCATTTGTGACGATCAAAGCACGTTAATGGGTGACATTTTCGACAAAGAGTGATTAAATTAGATGGATGATTATTTTTCTTGTTATAATCAATGTGGTGTACACAGAATTTTTTATCTGTTTCTATTTTATAGCAAATATTACAAGTAAAATTATCTCTTTCGCGAATTTGATATTTAAGTCGATTATTGAACTCATGTGAATATGGTTCACGAGACTTGCCACCCTTCCAACCTGGGTGATTTTTACCTGATTTAGCTCTGGAGTTTTTTTCCCTTGCTTCTTCTGACATTATGCGCCCTTTACCAGCAACGCTTAATTTTTTTCGCACCTCAATTCTTTTGGCGGGATTTAAATTCCCTCGCATCCTCAATGAGAGCTTTAATTTTGTTTCTGGACTACACGGTTTTCTTTTTTTGGGTGGCGAACATTCCTTTTTTAATTTTTTTATATAGGATTTTAATGAAAATTCTCGACTTGCGGATTGTTCATAAATTTCCAGCCTTTTTATTAATGCTAATTTTTCTTGTTTTGTTAAAATCTTATTTTCCAATGATTTCATGTTGATTATATTATAGCATTTAATTGCTTTTTTATCAATGGGTTATCTGTGATAATAATATTATATTTATCTGTAATTTTTAATCGCCACAAATAGATTTTACAGAATAATATAGAAGTGACCAAAGCGTATCCATGCCCATTAACTTTCCATCCTTTAGCGAATTCTCGCAAATTCCCCAATTTTAATGCATCATTTTTCACAAAAGGGATTAGTCTGTCTAAAATTATTTTCAATTATTTTAAAGTTTTTCTTGACATTTGATATTTGTGAGTATATATTTATATCGACATGAAAAAACAAAGAAAAAATCGGAGAGGTAGAATTCCATTGTTAGTCGAGCTTTCACCGGAACTATATCGTAAGATAATGGAGTATTCTGAATCTCACGGGAATCAAACCAGGGCATCTATTGTAAGATATGCCCTTCAATTATTTTTGACATATCATTCAAAATAATATGAAAGCCGAGCTAGACATTTCAATTCTTCAAAAGGTAAGTCCATGAGAGAGATTAAGTTTCGATATCGCGTAGTGGTAGGTCGATCTGTTTGTGGTAAACCCTGTATCCATACGTATATTTTTACCTTAGATCAGATGGAAGACACGGAGAATGAATTTACATTCGTTATGGAAGAATACGGAAACAGGATTTTATCGCGGGATCAGTATACAGACTTAAAGGATAACACTAAATGGGAAGACCTAACCGAAACAGAACGTGCAAATTGGACAAGACAAGGTAACCTGCCCTCTGTGTGGAGTGGCAAGGAAATATACGAGGGGGACAAACTTGAATATTCCATAGATGGCCATAAACAGGCAGTCCCGTACATTATTGAGGATATGACAGATTGGTTTGAAGAAATGTACAACACCGATTCTTATTATCGCTGGGATAATCAAGGTAAGGTAATAGGCAACATCTATGAGAATCCAAAATTATTGGAGAAGCCATGACAGGTTGTGTGGCGATATTTTATCAGCGATCCCGGGGGGAGTGGCAACGCTCCCTCTGCGGAGGTAAATGATGGCAATTATATCACTAATCTTGGTACTCCTCATAGGCTGGCTTATCTTTAAATGCCTTGAGGAAGAGGGGGAAGGATGACTAAGCAAGAAATACAAACATGGGTTGAGCAAATTCCTGATGACATCGTTGAAAAAGCCTATACGCTGGACCCTTGCAATAAACTCGTACAACTTGAGTATTCTAATGAAATTATCAAAAAGTATCTTTTGGAAAGCCCTATTTCTTTTGACCCAAATGGCTTTATCTCAATTGAGCAGCCATATGGAATGCTCATTTTTACATGATTCAAGGGGAAACAATGAGCTTAGAAAACAAGGAAGTGGAAGAATTTAAGCAAGCTAAAAACAAAGCATTTACCAAAGCGCTTGCAGAAGTTCTGGAGGTAGCAGAGCCCTATGCCGATGCCAAGGAAGAGATAAGAGAGGCAGATGTAGAGATTGCCGAAAGACAGAGAAGGATTGGACAACTCGAAATGGAAATTAAGACTTTTGTCGCACATAGGGAAGAGAAAGAAAAAGAGATCAGGGAGATTATTAGAGACAGGGAAAAGCAAAAGCTTCTGATGGATGAGATTATTAACGGCACGGAAGAGAAGCCATACAGGTCAGAGGTTGAGGATGACCCGATCTCACAGGCGAAGAGGCAAGAGGAATTTAGTAATTAACATAAAACCGATATAGGAGGTGTTTATGGTATTACAAAAGGCTGTCCCCCAAATGGCCTATTTAAAATTGGGGATTTACGGTGAAGCAGGGTCAGGAAAAACCTTCACTTCAAGCAAAGTTGCCCTCGGACTTCACGGATTCATCAAGGCTAAAAAGCCCATCGGATTCGCAGACACGGAAACGGGAAGTGATTTTGTTCTGCCGATGTTCCGGGAAGCAAAAGTTGAGTTGGTTACTGCCAAAACCCGAGCCTTCGCTGATCTTCTCACCATCATTGACGAATCAGAGAAAGATTGCTCGGTCCTCATTATCGACAGTATAACTCATTTCTGGAATGAGCTACTCACGGCCTACCAGGAGAAACACAATCTTAATCAGATCACGCTCCGGCATTGGATTCCATTGAAGCAGACGTGGAGGCAATTCACAGACAAATTCATTAATTCAAAGATTCACATTATTCTCGCTGGGCGCTCTGCCTTTATCTGGGATGATGTTGAAGACGAGGAAGGAGTTAAGGAACTCAAGAAAACAGGGACAAAGATGCGGGCAGAGACAGAAATGGGCTATGAGCCGAGTCTCCTGGTCGAAATGGAACACGTGAGGAAGTCGGCAAGAATAGGTGGAGGCTGGATTAATCGGGCATGGGTTGTTAAGGACAGGTTTAATGTCATCAACAGCCAACACTTTGATATGCCTACCTTCGAGAGTTTTCTTCCGCATATCGAAAGCCTAAACCTGAATGGTGAACATATGGCAATCGATACCACCCGGAATTCACAGGGAATGTTCATAAACGATAGGTCCGGAGCTGCCTACATTCGGAAACATGATGAGTTGGTCGAGAAGATCAAGGCAGAAATTCACATCGCTTATCCAAGTCAGAACTCGGAACATAAGACAGAGCGGCTGAATTTGATGAAAGAGGTTGCCGGAACACGCTCATTTAAAGAAATCGAACACATGAAAAACGATATGCTTGAGGTTGTATTTGAAACACTCCAAGCCTTTAATGCACCTGCTATTGTGGACTCAGAAATCCAAGAAGCGGTAGTACAAATTGAAAATGGAATTAAAGAGGTTGAAGAAGGCTTAAAGCCGAAAGCAAAGGAGAAGAAAAAATGAACGGACTACCACCTTATGAACCACCACAGAGATTAGCAGAGGGCGAATATGGATTTATTATCAGTGAATATGAAAAGAGGAGATACCCAAGAAGAGATGGAAAGGGTGATTTCATTGTCGTGAAATTCATATTCAAAGTTGAAATGCCTGATGGAAGCATGGGGCAACACAGAGAGTCAATTCCATGCGGTGAGGATAGATACAAAGATTTACTGTTTGCTATCGGGGCGACAAAAGGTGCAGATGGAAGCCCTCATCTATCCGAAACGATTAATATTGAAGGCTCAAGATTCGTTGCTCGAATCGTCTATGAACCCGATAAAAATGATGCGTCTAAATCATGGGCGAGAATATCACAAATTCAATATGAACCACCTGAATCGGATGAGGAAGAAGATGTGCCAATGCCGAACGGGAATAATGGCGAACCTGGAGAACCGGATGAAGAACTCCCGTTCTGAGCGTCAACATTGGTGTGAGGGCTGCCTGGCATATCGCCCGGCACATTTTCGCAGAGCTGGCCGTTTCTTTGGCCATCTCCTACGTTGTCCTGATGGGCATGATGTAGATGAAAGCCAATGGATCGATTGGACTTTTCCCTATGCTGGGGGATCGGAGAACAGGGTTTGAATCCGCTTGAGATCATCTGGGTCTTTATTATCGCCTCGGCACTATTCGGGCTTTGGTGGCATTTGAAGAGGCGCAAGATATGACCCCCCTTTTTTATTTATACGCAGGCCCCACTTGGAAGCCATGCTTTTTGCTTCCCTTATGTCCATGAGTGGGGTCTGCATCTTATGTGGAGGTGAGAAATGAATGAGATACAAGGAACAAAAGAGTCATTAGGGAACGCAATTAAGGGACGGTTATTGAGTGCCTTGGATTGTGTAAACAACTATGGATTACTCCGTATTTTCTACAAGGAATCAACCGCAAAAACAATTATGAAATCTTTAGATGAGATTGCAGAAATAGTTAAAAAGGTAGAATTAAATGGTTGACTTCTACGGTGTATCGCCGCCTGAGCCTGATCCTAGCCCCTGCGAGAACTGTGATTCATATGACCTGATAGAGGGATGCGTAAAAGGCTACGTGCCGGAAACCTGTCCCGAGATATGCCACATGGATAAGAGCGAATGGGACGACCGCGAATACCACAGGCGAGTCGATGAGGGGGAGATAAGGTGAACCATACCGAAGAGCTATCAAATATCCTTCTTATCAAGCAATATTTCATTAATTATCTTAAAAACAATAACAACGAATTAGGGCTTTTTGAGTTTGGGGTAGACCACAGAAGGTTTGATTTATTTTTGGTCAACGCAAATCAAAAACGATTCCGGGGGTTTGAATTTAAAGTATCTCGTTCAGATTTCCTGGCCGATAAAAATTCTGGCAAATGGAAAAAATACCTCAACTATTGTCACACGTTCACTTGGGTTTGCCCCGATGGATTAATCCAGAGAAATGAGGTTGAACCCCCCGCTGGTCTTATATGGGTTTCAAAAAAAGAAAATCGGAGTTGGAGATATTGGAAAAAATGGGTGAAGCGCCCAGGTAATACAGGAGAGATTCCAAGAGATAAATTCGACAAGATAATTTTGCTTTTCATAGACAGGGTGAAATTCAGGAAAGGGGATTTCTACTAATGAACTGCGAAGCCTGCGGTGAAAACGAGGCCCTCACAACGCCTGTCTCTGAGATTGTGGGCGAGGTTATCGACTCAGGCAAGCGGTTCCTCTGCGACATCTGCATCACAAAGCCATCAGATGTCCTGGCGAGGATGATAAGGGAGAGAGGGGAGAAATGACTGAATTAAGGTTGATGGATAAGGATGAATTTGTGCCGTTATTCCTTGAGATTACACGCCGATATTCAAGAGAGGAAATTGCTGTTCTTGTTTGGGAATTTGCTAATGGGGTATGGAAAGATGGATATAACCAGGGAAGAAATGATCCGGATTTTCTAGGAGATGCAGAAGATGTGTAAATGGGGAATAGATAAAGAAATAACATTGTGCAAACCCTTGCCGATCAGCAAAAAGAAAAAAATAAAAGTTGACGCCTGTATTGCCCCACTTGTTCAAGCGCTTAATGATTACGGAATTGAAACAATCGCTTGTTGTTGTGGTCATGGGAAAACAGGATTTTCTTATATCAGGATTCACCCGAAAAATTTACTGTTTACTGTATTCGATGACACATTAACCACACACCTGCAATTTCCTTATGAAAAGAGGGGGGAGAAGAGGTGAATAGACCTCCAGCATTTCAGTTTTATCCGAAAGATTGGCTTGATTTTAAAGTCATGCGAATGAGCTATGAAGCACAAGGTGTGTATATACGGATTCTCTGTCATATGTGGATAGACTCAAGAGATCAGTGTTCGATCATGAATGATGATAAGGCCATTGCTGGAATGCTCGGAATATCGACAAAGAAGTGGCAAGTCATTAAAAAAGAGATTCAATATGATGGGGATTCATTATTACGAAAAAGAGGAAAGAAACTTGTTTCAAATCGTTTAAAAAAAGAAGCAAAAAAATTACAAAATTTTCACCGATCTCAACGAGAAAAGGGTAAGAAATCCGCAGAAAGTCAGTTTTTAAGGCGAACCACGGCTCAGCCACGGTTGAACAACGGTTCAACCACGGCGCAACCGGAAGACAACCCTTTATCTTCATCTTCATCTTCAACTACATTAAATAATAAAGATAAGATTCTCACGAATCTTTTAATCGAACAAATCAGGCAAAACGATCCAAAGGCAAAAGCCCCAGAAAAGGATTCAAGTCTTTATGTGAAGTGGGTTGATCAGATACGTCTTTGCCGGGAACAAGATAAGAGATCCGAATCAGAGATTGAGGTTGCCATCCGATTCTCACAGGAAGATGATTTTTGGAAAGGGAACATCCTGTCCACAGCAAAGCTCAGAAAGCAAATGCCGACACTTCTGCTCCAGACTCAGAGATTTAAGCCAGACGAAATAGGCAAGGCTCCCCCACGAGAGAAATCCCCGGAAGAGAATAAGCGATTGGATCTCATCGAAAAGAGGCGATCCGAATTGATCGCAAAGCATAAATTTGATTTAGGCAATGCCGATACGCTTGAGAAGAAAGAGGCTATTCAGGCATTGATCACCACACAAGTTGCCACCTACTCTCGGCAGCTGGAGGGGGAGAAATGAATCCATTAACCGAAGTTGAAATACTGCATGGCAAGCTACGGAAAGCATTAAGTGTCATGGATTTTCACAAAGAGAACTTCGAGGAATCAGAGGTTATATTTCGTTTGGAATCAGTTAAGGGAATGCTTATTATCGCCCTGAATGATGCTACCGTAATGAAAAAACTTTGGCAAGCTGACCATGATAGGCAACTGGAGGGGAAGGGATGAAAAGAATAATTTTTATGTGCCTCACCTGCCTGATCCTGGTGCTGATGTTCTGCAGGCCCACGTCTACGGTTCCGGCAAAGCTCATCCTCCATGCTCCCATGATTTGGATTTCTTACAATGGGGGAATGCCCTGTATGTATGGCAATGTAACAAATGTAGGGGGTGACACGGCATACAACGGAAGGCTTTATATTAATGCGAATGAGGGAGAGCGAGAATACATCACATTGCTGGGTGATATTGATCCGGGGGAGACAATTCCTGTTGAAGAAGATCTTGAGGGTTATACATTTGCGGACGATGTGAGATGCACATATCGGTTGGGCTGGGATTATCAGAGGCTTTTGGTATGCGTGAGCGTGGATAGCGATAGATTAAGTGGGGGGGATTGATGCTTGAATTTATTTACTCCTGGGGAAACAACCCCAAGCGAAAACTCCTAAAGGGAAGGACTTGCAAAGTAATCGCCAGGGGCCGGATGAATAGTGCTTTGGTCGAATTTAATAATAAGCAAAGAGAAATCATAAGCAGAAATGCTTTAAGGAGGAAGAGATGAGCATGTATGACCAAGAAGGCAATCCCTTGGGATTATGGGATGTCTGTGAATGGGTCATTGAAACGTATCCAGAGGATATTTTTGTAACTGGGCCAGAAGAGATTGTTGAGTTAAGAGAAGCCTGTAAAAAGATTCTCAGTAAGAGGAAGAGATGACCGAGCTAAAGAGTGAAAAAATTTTAACTCAAAAATGTGTTTATTACAACGGTAGGGGGAAATGTGCTTTTTGTGGTCAAGGAAGATGTGTTTATGATAATGGGATGGTTCCATTTCCATATAGTTGTGGAGTCGAGAGACGGGCGGAAGAAGAGGCGATGTTCGGAGGGCAAGATGAGTGAAGTCGCTGGCGTAGAATGTACCAATTATTTCAGGGGGATAGATGGACGAGGCACTTGCGACACAGAATGTCAATGGTTTATAGGCAAAGAGAAGTGTCCCTGCAGCAAAGGAACCGAAGCGTGGGATGGCAAAGAACATTACACAAAGATGAAGGAGGAGAACAATGGATGACTTAAACGAAAAGGAATTGTTGGATTGGATTGACAACCGTATTTATTACACCAAAAAAATAAAATATGAGAATTGGGAAGAGGACATTGACTTACTAACCAATCTTCGCAAAGTTGTGGAGGGGCATTTCAAGTACAAATATCTGGACAATGACCCCGAGTGTTACCATGTAGCCGATCAAGGGCAGGGGGTGGATGAGGAATTTATTCGCCAAAAAGTAGATGAGCTTATGTGCGACGTAGACTCAGGAGATGAAGTTGCCAATCACAAATTTTTGCACGACTTCGCCAAACAACTTCTTACCCGACAGCCTGTGCAGGTGGATGAGGACGAACTAAGAGAATTGAGGGTAACGCTGGATGCTATGGAATCTATGTCTTTAGATCACGTTAAAACGAAAGTGGTACATGAACATAAGCAAAAATGGTTAGAAAGAATACCAAAAGATTGTGCAAAAATCAAGCAACTCCTCAGAGGAGATAAAAAATGATCCCCTCTCCCTTCCCCGTACCCCATAGCGACAATGGCAAGGTGAGCCTTATCACGGATACGCTTCTCTTGCATTGCGTTGGCAGTGAGAGTCCACATACCTGGAAAGCCCTTTTTAGGTATTTCAAACGATTCTATCCAGGACTTAATGAGAAAGAAATGCGGGACATCTGCCATGATAATTTACTGATCGGATGGGGGAAGGATGGCGTATATGTCGTAAACAGCATAGAAGAGATTGAGCAAGCGATAAAAAGCCGGAGTAAGACGATTTGCTCTCACAAAGCATATATAAGAAAGCTGGATGATTACCGTCAATTTCTCTTTCGCAAACAAGAAGAGGAAGAGAGGCGAAAGCGAGAGGGGCAGAGTCCGCAGATGAGGTTGTTTTGATGAATTTTGGATATTGTGCCATATGTCGAAATGAAGCGACAGGTTTATATCAGCGCGATAGATATAGCGAAAAAATTGGATTGTGTGATGAGCATTATAGGATTGAAATAAATCTTTTAAAAATGCTTGATTATCATAAACCAAGTTATGGAAAAGAAAAATTAAATATATCCGGGAGCGTGAAAGGCGTAACTACGACTGTTAAGCGGTACGATAGCCTAATGGGTGAAAATCCCTACCCCGGTCAAAAGAAAAAGAATGGTTAAAACAGTACACAAGGGCTATCGCATAGAGAAGGCGTGTGAAGACGAGCTCAAGACAGAGGGGTATTTTACATGGAAAACGATTCGAGTACAGTATCAGAACATCGATCTCTTTGGCCTCTTTGACGTTCTCGGCCTAGCTTCAGATGGTAGCCATTTGAAATTTATCCAATGCAAGTCGAATCGGTGTGACAACAAGACGAGAGAAGCGATTAATAACCTTAAAATGCCGAAGTCATGCCGCAAAGAAATCTGGATTTGGAAAGATCGTAAGCATTGGATTAAAGAATATTATGAATAGGAGGTGACGCGTGTCGCGCAAGATTGAGATTAAAAAGGAACGGATTTTAGAGGCAGCGAATAGCTGTCCACAGGCGAAAGAGGTGTTGCGAAAGTTGTTTCCAGGGGCATTTCCGACAGAAAAAGAAAATATTAGCCACGAGATTGAGGTTAGCATTGTTCGGGGTGATCTTAGGGGAGGTGATGCCTTTGGTATTCAGCTACAACATAGGGGTAATCATGTTGGATATATGGGCGATCAAGGGCCTGAGACCATTGATGAATATGAATCGACAACATCATTAATCGTTGATTTTGGGGCGAAATATCAAATCTTTAAAAAATCTAAATAGGAGGTAAAAATGTGTGATCCAAGTGCAGTTACTCTGATCTTGGGTTTCTCCCTCGGTGGCTTGACGCTTGCGGGCGTTATCCAGCTTTTGAAGAATTGGACGAAGCTGACGGGTGTTTTAGCACAGGCGCTTTCTATGGTCGTGTGCTTTATCGCCGCTGCAGTCTATATCTTCTTCACCAAGGGAGACTGGGGTTGCCTGATTGTGTTCGGCCCGCAGTTGTATATCGCAACGCAGGCGATCTATCAGGTAGCGAAGAAGAGTTAAGGTGACGGTTCCCGCTTCGGCGGGGGGTGGGATAGGGGAAAACAAGGAGATGGCATGAGCGGAAAAATTATAAAGTATCGTTACTTAGATAGCCGAGGCAAGATGAGATTTCACTCTATTAGAACTAGCGGTCTTTTTACGGGAAAAAAAGATATCAAGGGTAAGGAAATTTATGAGGATGATATTGTCCGGCACAAATCGGGACTAGGGAAAGAGCTTGGAAAAGAATACAAGTGGTGTGTTGGCGTGATTTGTTTCAGGGATGGGGGCTTTTTTATTGACTATTCCGGCAGGGGTGAAATCTTTAGATACCTTGATTCAATAGAAAAAGTCAAAATTATTGGAAATATGGATGAAAACCCTGGGCTTTTAGAGAAATAAATGGCACGACTAAAGAACATCCCTGAACCCGGGGGCTATTTCCTCAATACCGATATTATCCAACTTGAACCAGGGGAAGGATTACATAAGCATATCTGCCGTTATCCGATGTGCGATAAGGTGTTTTACAGCGATAATAAACATGTCCGTTATTGCTCTGATAAATGCAGATACCATCACCATAACACCACAGAGGAAGGCCATGCCTTCGTTGGTCTGGCGTGGTTAAGTCGGGAAAGGAGCACATAAAATGAGAGAGATTAAGTTTAGAGCGTGGATTATGCCAGACCATAATTTTGATATAGGGGAAGAATCTTATATGTATCAATGGTCATGGGATTTTTTCTCAGAAGATAGTCCAGTAACGAAATACACCAAGGCATTTCCGGGTTCATTTGGTCTATCTGATGTTATTCTCATGCAATATACGGGCTCGAATGATGTAACTGGCGAGGAAATTTATGAGGGAGACATACTGAACATTATATTTGATGATTCTATCGCCCCCGTTGTCTGGGAGGGGAATGGATTTTGGATTAAACAGAATCGTTTTGGGGGAAATTCATGGTTTCCAGTACCGGAAGCATGCAGAATCATCGGCAACATCTATGAGAACCCAGAATTATTATCTAAATAAAAGGACATAAGCATGAGCGAAGAGGCGATTAAGAAAAAACTGAATAAAGCCAAAAATGCAGTTTGTAGAATATTAAAAAGTGCGGACTATTCTTTTGAAAAAACAAGCAATAATATATATTGCATAGATGCCGCCAGGGATACCGAATATAGAAAAATTGCCATTGGAATAGCAGAGATAAAAAACTGTCTTTGGTTTAAGACTCAAGTAAAACAATTGGCCGAATATCCCAATCCTGCTCCCGAAGTAACCTCTAAAGAAGTTTGGATTAGAGAGGGTGGAGAGCATGATTTTCGCGTATATTATCTTAAAAAAAATACATGGATAGACAAGCAAGGCAATCGATTGTTCCAAAATTAGCCTAGTCTTTTCCCCCTCTTTTTTAGTCTTTTCCCCCTCTTTTTTGTAAATCCCCCCCCTTTTTTTAAAAAACCCAATAACGGTGGATACTATTCATATGAAGAGGCAAGAATGTATCAAAATCAAACAATAAATGAGTTGATAAAAGAATACATAGCGAATGAAGATGACAAGGTTTTTGAAGATTTGTTGACAGAATTATCAAGCCTCATTGATTCTCAATTAGCGAAAAATTATTCAAGCATGAAATCATTTTGGGAGGATATGAAACAAGGCGTTCTTTTAAAGCTGTGGGAAAACAGACGGAATTTATATTTAATCAAAAGCAAAAATTTAAGCCAGTATTTTTATCGAAATATTCAGCGTTGGTTAAATCGGTCTTGTGCTCAAATTAGAAGACAATACGATTCTTTTCACTCAAATGTGATTCCATTTGAGGATTCCAAGCACCGAGCAAACATTCAATAAATGGAATCACGATAGATGTAGGGCGGGTAAATTATGCCACATAAAACCGCAGGCGGGGCGGTAGCATAAAAAATGAGCAATACCTTAGAGCGAGTCAAGTTTAATCAAAAGTTTGCCATGTTGACCCTTCATGCGATGGTTAATGGCATTAATTTCATATGCACGTCCTACTCTCGCACACCAGCCGAGCAGAATGCCCTCTTCAAAAGGGGGCTAAGCAGGTGTGATGGATATGAGAAGAAATCATATCACCAGCTAGATCGGGCGAGGGATATTGCCATTATTGATAAGGATGAACTTATCGCAAACGGCTATGATGATCACCCAGACTATACAGTTTTGGGTGAGGTTTGGGAATTACTTGGGGGCAGATGGGGTGGAAGCTTTGAGGGCTTCAGGGATGTTTTCCATTATGAGTATTAAAGTTGACGTAAGGTTCGAGGGGTAATCATGGGTCACACGCACGGTTTTGAGTGGACGGAGCGGGCCAAAGAGCGCCTAAAAGAACTCGTTTCAATGGGTTTGCAGAATGACAAAATCTCAGAAATCATGTCCGAAGAATTTAATTCTCAGATAACATTGACATCGGTAGCAACCGCTCGAAATCGATATGCCCTCATTAAAAACCTGATAAGCATTGACAATGAGATTGACAGATATGAAGAGCCCTGGTTGCCTGATGATAATTATATGACCTGTTGTGATCTGCATTCCCCTTATCATTCTGAAATCTATATAAACCGACTACTTCAGATTGCTGACAAATTTAAGATTAGAAAGAACATTATTGTGGGCGATCTCTTTGATAATGATTTCGCAAAATGGGCGTTATTCAAACAAGCCAAAGATGAGGGGGAGACGGAGAGCACACTGGACAAAGAAATTATTCGGGTTGAGCCGGTCATCCAGGCGCTTGATTATTTTGATGAAAATGTATTGATTACAGGGAACCATGAGTTTCGCATAGACCGACTTACGGGGGGAACAATCCAGAGTCGGCATATAATGAGGCTATTCTGGGGAGATAATTTTGCTCGAAAGATAACGGTTTCTCCATACGACAAGATGAGAATAGGGGATGATTGGCTTGTTGTCCATCCTGGCTCATATAGCCAAATAAGTGGATCTGTAGCGCTTCGCCTGGCAGATAAATATCACCGCAATATCCTAAATGCTCATGGTCATTTTGTGGCCCTGCGTTATGACCGGAGTGGTGAATATATGGGCATAGACCTGGGGGGCATGTTCGACATTAACAAGATCGAATATATCAACAAGAAAACGACCACCCACCCGTTTTGGAACAACGGATTTGGCATGATTTATAACGGCAAGTTCTATCATTTTCATGAAGGTACAGACTGGAATTTCTGGTTACGGGGGCAAGGATGAGCTTACCAATCGGCGATTTGCTTCAAATGATATATGAGCTTTTTAAGATTCTCAATAAGGACCAAAGTGAAAAATTTGAGAAAGAATGGGAAGAGGATAAGCAAAAGATTCTCAAGTGTCTGGAGATTGGCGATTCCGATTGCATTAATTCTTTTATCGCTAAGTATTCAAACTTGTAAGAAACCTGACCCTATCCTCTATCCGGTTGACTTGAATAAGGTGACGGTCCGCAAGCTTGAAAATGGCAATTGGGAGGTAAAAGAAGGCATGGTTTATGATTACCTTCGATTGCTGGCAGAGAACAAAATTTTAAAGGCTACGATCAAGGAATTGAGAAAGTAATATGACAGAGGCGGTTTGGGTAGCGATTATCGTTCAGTCATCGGTATTGTTGGGGCTGATCGTAAAGGCGGTTATGGATTACAGGGCAAAGAAGGCTGGCAACAATCCTCATCCCTGTGCTGATCATGGGAAGTGGCTGAAAGAGCTTGATGATAAGTTGGAAAAGCAGGGAAACCAAATAGCCAGGATAGAGGGAAAGCTAAATGGACTCCGATAAATGTCAAGATCAAAAAGTGGCGGATCAAGCAAATGTGGGCGAAACACTGACAAGTGCAAAAGATACGCCCTTGAACAGCGACTCGAGAAAGGCCACATCAAGAGAATTAGAAAGCATATTGGACTCTATCCAAAGGATAAACAGGCTAGAGAAGCCTTAAAGGTGTGGGAAGGGAAATTAAGATGAAACATAAGATAGCATTTTGGATAGCAAGGAGATTGCCACGCAGGGTGGGAGATTGGATGTTAAGAAAATTGGGATATAAATTCTCAATGGGAAACATGGTAATGGGAGTAATAACGCCGAATGAATAAAGCCATGTTCCTAGAAGCGGAGATAAAAGGAATCGAAACCCAGGGGTTTGCCTCAAAAGCCAAGGCGAGGATAACGATCGATCTCTACACGACAGATGATGAAAACATGGCAACGCTTAAGAGCCCATACGCCGATGACCAGCGAGTGACGGTGATATTGGCAGAGAAGAAATGAAGGTAGAATTTGAGGCGTTGATTAAACAGAACACGATCAAGAGTCTTGTGTCAGGCGATAAGCAAGCAAGATTAACATTAGAGTTTGATGCCTCAGATGATGAAACAATGGATGGCATCAACAAGCTTCATAAAGCGGATGAAACCGTGAAGGTGATTATAGAAAGTAAATGAACGAGCAGGTTAAACAAAGTAAAGAGAAAGCTAATCCGGCTTCTCGATTGCCGATTCCTGGACCTGGGCGGCCGAAGGGATCAAAAGACAAGATTTCTAAAAACATCAAAAATAACTTTGAGGCTGTTTTTGAGAAGCTTGGGGGGATTGACGGTTTTTATGCCTGGGCAAAGAAGCCAGGGAATCAGGGGCATTTTTATCAGATGTATTCAAAGATGTTGCCCTCCAATGTGGACGTCACCTCAAAAGAAGGAATTAAGTTTATTGTGGTTTATGACAAAAATGCAAAAGAATAATGCAAGTTGAAACACATACAAGAGAAGAGATAGTCAGGCTCCCCTATGAGCTCTTGGCCTGGCAGTTAAGGGTTAAGTCTGACCCTCACCGCTTTAAGGCGATCCCTGCGGGCAGGCGATCAGGAAAAACACATCTGCTCTGCGATCTACTTATTGAGGCTGCTCTCACATACGCTGCCGGGCTCCCCTGCTGGTATGTTGCGCCCACATATGGCATGGCGAAAGATATTGCCTGGTCGTTGCTTAAAGATTTTACGCGGGATTTTTACAGGGCCGGACTTGTGCTTCGATATTATGAGACAGAATTGCGGATTGATTTTCTCAATGGTGCATCTATCCACCTCAAGGGTGCTGATAATCAGGACTCGCTCCGTGGCCGAGGGCTTGGATTTCTCGGCATAGACGAGATTGCGCTCATGCATAAAGATGTGTGGCTTAAGGTGCTGCGCCCCGCAACCTCAGATCACCAGGCTCCGGTTGTCTTTATCGGGACACCCAAGGGATACAACTATTTTCATGACCTCTGCGAGATGGAAAATAGAGACCCGGCACAATGGAAGAAGTTTCACATTAAAACCTCTGAGGCTGGAACAATATCTCTAAAAGAAATAGAACAGGCAAGGCGTGATCTTGATGAGCAATCGTTCCGTCAGGAATACGAGGCATCATTTGAGACGTTCGCAGGCCAGATATTTCGATGGGATGAGGTTGAATTACCGACAAATGGCTTTAAATTCGATGAAATTATCTATGGGGGTGACTTTGGATATTCTGTTGACCCAGCATTTGTAGGGCGCCTATATCGCAAATCAAATGAATGGTGGGTACAAGAGCTTATTTATGAAACAGGGCTTACGAATCAGGCGCTTGCCCGGGAAATGAAAAGACATGGAATTCAACCATATGATGAATGTTATTTCGACTCAGCTGAACCGAAATCTATAGACGAGATGACTATAGAAGGGCTAAACATTAAACCATCTTTAAAGGGGCCAGATAGCGTTAGGGCTGGGATCGATTTCTTGAAGAGCCTGATAATCCATATTGTTAAGGGGTCCCATAATATAAAACGAGAACATGATTCTTATTGCTGGAAGCAGGATAAGTCAGGGGCTAATTTGCCCGAGCCGGTCAAGTTTAACGACCATGCTATGAGTGGCATTCGGTATGGGATTTATTCGCACTGCAAGCGTGCTGGAGTAGGCGCCGGCACTCTGCCATATTCCGTTTATCCTGATTAAGGTGAGAATAATATGAGCATATTAGACATATTTGCGAAACCCGCACAGATACAGGAGATGAAGAAACAGACTGGTCTGCTCGAATTGCAGCTCAAGGAATTGAGGGTCCACCACAATGAAGTTCAGGAAACGCTGGTCAAGGATATTCTCACGCTTACCGAAATGCAGAGCTCGGTTCGGGGGAACGATTATCAGACCTATGAGAGTGCAGTTGAGGCGATATCTAATAAATATAATTGCTATGCTGATTGGGGTTGCTTGCATACGGGCATTATCGTCGACTTGCGGGCGGCCTTTATTCTTGGCGAGGGGGTTAAGATTTCTCATAACGCGGAAACCAGGGACGAAGCCGAGCGTGAGCTTCAATGGACAGAAGACTTCTTTTCCTGGAATGACTTCGATGCGGAGGTAGCCCAGGAGATGGCGAAAGAGGCAGAGATAGAGGGGAAGGTTGCGATCAAGATGATTTATGAGCCCGTAGAATATGGGACAGACCCGGCGGCACAAGACGAACCTTGGCCCGGGATGGTGTCTGCCCGGTTCATTCCCTGGACTTCCAAAAAATACGAGATCGAGGCTGATCCGCAGGATTACAGCTATTATACAAAAATGTCTTGGGGGGCGGGGGCAAATCGTGAAGCGGGGCAATTAAACGAAAATGAGTTCGTTTACAAGAAATTCGGTGGACGGATAAATAACCCCAATGAAGCGCAACCGAAGGTTATGCGTTGCCTGACACAGATAGACAGGCTTGATAAAGCATTGCGGGATTTGCGGGAGATAAATCACCTCTATGCAGCTCCCACGCCGGACTTCGAGATTCCTGCAGATTCACCAGGCGCCAGCAAACAGGTCGATGATCTTTTGAAGAAACTGACGGATATTAACTGGAAGATTGGCAAAGTGTTGGTTCATACGGGAACATTTACGATGAAGGGCACAGACCCCGGGGGCACCGATAACCTCATTAAAGAAATTGAAGTACTCCTAAAGATGATATCGGGGACAACGGGCATTCCCATTCATTTCCTTGGTTTGCTCGATTTACTCAGTAACAGGGCAACGGGCGATAACACGAGAGAACTCGTTATGGCTGCCACAGCCAGGGATCGGATGGTTTGGAAGGGAGTATACGAGGAGCTTATCACAAAATCTATAGAAATGTTCAATTACAATAATTATCGGCAGATGTCTCAAGGGAAGCTCGACCCGACGAGGATTAAAGTCGATATTCCGATGATTACGCAGGAGTATTGGGACAGGATAGAGAAGGTGCTTATCCCGGCATCAATGGGGGGAATTATCAGCAAGGAACATACCGCCTCACAGATTCCGGGCGTGGACATGGATGCAGAAGCGGAGAGGAGAATAGAGAGAGAAAAGGAAGAGGCGAAACAGGCAAAACAGGAGATGGATTATTGGAGGACCCAGGCAGCAACTCAAACCCAGGAACCCCCATCTAGAAAATATGAAGCATTTTTAAGCGATACGCCATACGTATCTACTATTGAAATTCCAATCAGCGTAGGCGTGAAAATACCAAAAGAAATAAAAGAAGAAAGCGAGGAAGAAAAACAAAATAAATTAGCACAAAAATTAGGCGGGAAACATCATGACCAAAAAATCAAATACGGGGAATAAGGCATTGGGAAAGAACGTTTCTAATTGTTGTGGGGCGAAAATGTATGAGAGCCGCCCTATTGTGAAAGAGGGACGATGGGTGGCCCATTATTTTGTATGTAAAAAATGTCAAAATCTTTGTACGCCTGAAGAAAAAAATGCACAAGTTTAATGATGATACAGAGCGGACAACTCGGCATAAAGGCAAGGCAGACTGTAAACATACCATGTCCGAGATGCGGAGCGAAAACGATGGATGTCCGCAAGGCTTGCTGTGGAGACCGGAGGCGGGGGATTACGGCCATAAGGAAATGTATGAAGTGCAAATATAGGGTGCCAATAAAATGAGCAAAGAAATCTTTACGACATGTCCAAATTGCCAAAATCGCATGAGGCTAGAATTTGTTCGTGACATTGAAGATGGCAACGCGGATTTTTTTAACCAAATAAAAGTAGCAGAAGAATACGAAGGCAAGTGCTTGCTTTGTTCTTTAGAAATGAGGGTTCGAAAACCAATAAAATGAAATATATCATAGCCATCATAGCGGTTGAAGCGATTGTGAAGATATGGCTTGAGTCTGCGCTGTTCGATAAGCCGCGTGTGTGGATAGGCGTGAAAAGCGACATTCTGGGCGAATTTGTCACCTGTGGCTGGTGTTTGAGCGTATGGGTAGCAGGGGTTGCCTTTGTTTTTGTCTGTATCGGCCTCTGGTGGCTTTTTATACCCTTTGCAGTGCATAGGGTAAGTAATTATCTGCATGACATAGATGGGCTTATTAAGCGATCAGGATGGAGGAAATAATGGCAAATAAAATATTTAAAGTGATTAAACTTAATCGTTGTCTTTTTCCTATTAAAGAAGGGGAATACACGGCCGATGAATTGAGTGCAGAAACAGCAAAGCGAGAAGAAAAATTAAAAAAAGCCTCAAGAGAGGGAACACTCAGGTTAATTAACAGCCTTGATGTTCCAGATGATGCATGGGGACGAGAAGATTTTCCGCCAAGAGAACGGAGGACCAATGCTAACTACAAATAAAATCAAGGTGAAGGAACGCCCCATAGATAGCAAGTACCTTGAGGAAGAAAGGGACGAGAAGGGCGAACTGACAGGGAGTGTGATATCCGATATTCCGAGGCATGTAATCACGACCTCCCAGGAAAAAGTTAAGAATAGGCCTGCTCGGGTATTGCCTCATAATTTTACGGATCTCCGCACGGTTAGCCAGAAGAAGCCGAGAAGGACATTCATCCAATCCGCCGACCTGGAAGATATGCGGAGCAAGGCCAAGATGAAAAAGGCCAGGGAAGAGAAAGCTCGGCTCGATGCTGCCAAGAAAGTGGAGAAGAAGAAGCGGGCACGGAGGAAAAAGAAATGAAGGCAGTAATTTGTCCTGTGTGTTGTGGGAGAGGAACTATTGTTAATACTGGACTTGGAGGAACAACGGCAGTTATAACCGAGATAAAATGTCATGGCTGTCATGGCTGTGGCTGGGTTTGTGTTCCTGGAGATGGATGTCCTTATCCAGAAGGCGATGAAATCAGACCTATTTGGGGGAATTAAATGAAGTGGTTTCACCGTTGGCTTCTCAATCGCAGAATCAAACGAGCGCAGCGCCTTTTGGTGCTCATCGATGCGGGTGTTAAAAGAGTTGGGATGCCACGCCAGATGCGCAGGTCATTATGGCGTGATTTTATAAACGGGAAGATAGACCGAACGGAAATCTTTGATTTGATAAAGGTGAAATGAGATGAGATTCAGAAGAGACGTCAAGCCCGGCGATGTGGTCATAAAAAATAAGGGTGGATGGATGGTTCCGCTAGTTATAGCCGAACCCCCGATTGGAGAGATCGTATCTGTTTATAGGGATAACAAGGCGACCGCATTCGGAATTATTCATTCAATAGGAGAGGGGAATTCTGTTGTCTGCGAGGTGAGGTTGTTATCATGAAAATCCGCGCTCAACTTCACTGCATGGCCGAGTCAGAGATTATGGCCATGATCGGACCCGACAAGCTAGCCGAGATTAAGACTCGTGATAAATCTCCCACCATCAAGGCTTATGTCGTGGGCCATGAGGGGGAAGCGCGCGGCAATCTTGTCGGAGTGGGCAATATAGTCAAAACATGGTTTACCCAAATGGTGGAAAAGCTCACGGATAAAATCAAGATCGGCTTACAGCTATTCCACGGCCATGCTGCGACAAATGACACCACTGGCCGCATCCCCATAGGTGAGGTTGTTGGCCGAAAGCTTATGAATATAAAAGATCGATTATCATCGGTTGTAGCCTGTTATATTTATCCCGACTATCGCAACTTGCCGCTAGATGTGGCAAGCATAGAAGCCGATGTCGATCTACGCGGAGATACCGCAGACAAGCTATATGTGGCCGATGTTAATGAGATAACCGGCATTGCTTTGGGCAACTCCCAGATAGAAACGCCTGGCTTTCCTGGGGCGGGACTTATTGGGCAACTCCAGGCAATGGCCGAGAAGAAATTCCGAATAACCCTTTTTAAAGGAGACAGCAACATGACCCTTGAAGAGCTAAAAAATGCAATTCAGGAGGCCAAGCTCACGCCTACCGATATCTTTGATATGGAGGCGATTTTGGCTAACTCCCTTGTATCTGAGCAGATTAAGGAGAAAATCAAAAACGCGAAAGGCTATGATTACCGTAAAACGGAATCCCTGGTTGAAGAAAAAGCGGCCCTCCAAAAGCAAGTTGATGATGCAACCGCAAAAATCAAGCTACATGAGGAAACAGTCAAGACCCTGAAGCTCGAGACGGCCAAAACCAAAATAAGTTCTTTATTCGATACTCAAAAGACCGAACGCAAATTGGATGAGAGACAGTCAAAATTCATCCAGAACAGACTCGGGGGGTTTACCCCACAAAAGGTCGAGGACCTAGAGAAAGAGCTTAATGGCTATCTGGATGCGGAGCTTAAAGAGTATGCGACGTATGCGAAAGATGTTTTTGGCATCGAGGTCAAGACAACGCCAGATCCCAACAAAGTGGGTAATGGCGGGACGGGGCCAGAGGGTGGAAAGCCTGGTGGAGGCGACGCTGGAAGCAAATACCTCGACCCCGCTCAGAATCCGTTTATCAAGACCGACGCCGTTTAGTGTGGTTATAGCCGAATAGTAGAAAAGTTTTAAGGGAGTGGGAAGGCGCTAGAGACGCCCTCCCAAGGCCCAGAATGGAGGCAAGTTGTGGACATGCACTCGGGTATTCTAAAGCCCGTTTCATTTTACCCCACCTCTGCCTCTGGATACAAGAACTTTAAGGAGACAACAAATGCCTGATGCATTAAGAACCGCCACCCCTATGGGTGATTGGCGGAGTTTTAAATTCACTGTCTCCGACTCCAGTGGGGTATTGGGGATAAAGGATGCGCGTGCCGATGGCGAATCCTACCTGTACCTCGTTGAAGACACTGTCGGAGCGGTACTAGAGTCTGCGGATGCCGATCAAGAAGCCGTCCTCATCTACCATGCTGAAAAAATCATGGTTCCTAAGATGGAAGAATCTTCGGACGTTTTCTTGCCAGGTGCCCGCGTTTATTGGGATCCCACGACCAGGCTGGTCACGCCGACTTTCGACTCCGGTTATTACTGGATCGGAATCGCAACAGAACCCGCAACAGCCGATGACGAGTATGTTGAAATCGACCTCAAGGGCGAACGCGCCGAATTTGAGCTGGCGTTGTAAGGAGGAATGAAATGAGAAGCAGAATATTTAAACTCAATTGGGAAGATTTCGATTATCGGAATTCCGAAGACAGGAAGAATCTTGCAGGCGCCATGCAGTATTTCTGTGCATTGCCCAACAAGTTCTTGCCTGTTCTCCCTAATGGCAAGCCTCATCCATTTTCCAAAATTGAGGCGTTTGTCAAAGACCACAAGCAGATCCAGGAATTCACCCTTATGTCTGATGGATGGGTGAACGAGAAGGCTATAGACATCATCGAGAAATTCCATCTTCTGACAAACTACGATAACGGGTTTGAGCAGATTTTTGACATCCGTGATTATAGTGGCACGAAAGCCAGCGGATTCGACATGGCTGCTGTTAAAAGCGGGCTGATCTTCCGTGAAGTCAAAGAGGGTGAAAAGCTCAAGGTCTACCAGGTGAGGGGCGCAAAAGAACGGGTAAGTTTCTGTTACTACGGAGGCGCACTCGGGTGGCATCGGAGACTTTTCGACGATGGAGATTGGTGGACACTCGAGGATAACGCCATCGAGTTCAGAAACAAGGCATATTCACGCAGGGCTGCCACATACTACGGATTACTCGAAGCGGCTGCCGATGAGAAGGGTTGCTGTGCGACGATACCGTCTGATTGTGATGATTGCGATTCTGACGCCCGAAGTATCGCGACTTCGATCAACTATGCGGCAACGGACATTCTAGCCAAGGCAGCTGACAGGGGATTGAGTGTTGATATCGCCGGGACCACCTTTATCGTCCTGACGCCCCTCCAGCTTCGTGGCCGAGTTCGGTACGCTCTCGGTCAGCGGATGCAGGCCTTCGCCGATTCCGAAAAGCTCATTGATTACAACTTCAAGCTAGTCACCACCATGATGCTTACACAGACCAACCGGATTCTAGTTATTCTTCCCGGACGGACGCTCAAGATCGGATACAGAATGGATCTCACGTTGTTTGATGATTTCGACATCCTGAGTTTGACGGATACGGTTGCAGGATGGATGCGAGACGGAGGTTGTATCGGAGATATCGATCAGATCAACTGCATCGAGCTTACCGAAGAGAGTGGATCTTGTCCCGCCGCGTTATTCAGCCCGCAGGTTACGTGCGGTGAAATAACTGGCACCGCCGGAGTCGAGGACATCGCAGGATAAGGAAATCTATGCGGTAGGGGTTGATCAGGTGACTTGAGGGGTCGTGGATTCAACATAGACCCTTAGGCTGCAGGAAGACACTTGATCGGCCCCAGGCCGATATAAGAAAACAGATGCTAACAACACAAAGCCCGGCAGTACAGAAAATCCTGCGTGAGCGGGAAAGCATACTGGCGGAGAACCGCGAGCGGGTGCGCTTGAAAATAAATCCCTACCGCCCTGCGCATGAAGTCTTGAATGACGGGGCCTGGGATGGAGAGAGGTGCTTTATCATAGGCGGCGGACCCAGCCTCGAGGGGTTTGACTTTGAGAGGTTGCGGGGCCAGGGACGGGTTATCGCTATAAACAGGGCATTCGAGCATGCCCCATTTGCGGACATCTGCTTTTTCATGGACGCCTCGAGCAATACGTTTTACGGCCTGCTTAAAAGAGGGAGCCTGGGAGCCGATGCGCTCCAGAAATGGGGGGAATTTCAGGGCTACAAGATTTATCTCAACCTGGTGGGGCGAAGGCTCGAGGATGTTTACAGCATCCGGAAGGCCGGCAGAGCGGGAATTTCCAACTCGATCGAAAAAGGTTTGTATCACGGAAACAACTCGGGCGTGGGTGCGATAGGGCTTGCGGTGTGCTTACGGGCGAATCCGATCTATCTGCTCGGATTTGACTGTAAGTTTACGGCTGGCAAATCGCATTTTCACGATGGCTATCCCAATAAGATGCCGGAAAGCACATTTAAGGGTTTCACCAGCAATTTTGGAATGACGGCGAAGTTCCTGGCTAAGATACAATTTAAGGTGATCAACCTCAATCCTCAATCGGGGATGAGGTGCTTTCCTTTTTCAACGATAGATGAGGTGCTTGAATGAGGGTATATGTCTCAACGTCGGTTATTTTTGGAGACCACAGCTTCTATTTTACTCCATTCCAATTCAATGCTAACTGGGGTACCTACAAAGGGCATCAACCATATATATTTATTGAAATATTTTGGATTGAGATTTTAATAGTTTTTGGTCGGACACAGAGGAAAACCAATGTCTAAGCAAGGCAAGGTCTGGGGGACGACCCAAGAGATTTTTAACAACGGGATAGTCTCCATGAATCACCTCAAAATCAAAGAGGGTGGTTACTGCTCGGAGCATAAGCACGCGAAGAAAGCCAATATGTTTTTTGTTATTTCAGGAGAACTAGAAATTAAAATTTGGAAAACAGGTGTACGTCAAGGCGGCATGGTTCCCGCTAGTGAATTTAGAGATTTAACCCTATTGACTGCCGGAGAGATGACAACAATTGAACCGGAGATTTTTCACAAGTTCACGGCCATAACAGATGTTGAGTGTCTCGAAATTTATAGCATTAGTCTTTCTGAGGATATTGAGAGACGAACAGAGGGTGGTATAGCATGAGGGTCTTATTCATTCTCGATCCATTCCAGGTTGAACCGCTCGGAGTGGGCTACCTTGCCTCGGCACTTAGACAATCGGGAATCGAGGCCACCTGGATCAAGGCGAATGACAATAACCTTATTGGAAAGGTGCTGGATTATTCGCCGACCGCATTGGCCTATTCTATCACTACAGGCCAGCATCAGAGATTCATTGCGCTTAACCGTAGAATTCAGGAGTTCTATTCGGCGATATCCGTTTTCGGCGGATCTCACCCCACATATTTCCCCGAAATGATAAAAAGCGAAGGCGTTGATATTATAATACGCGGTGAGGCCGAACAGTCGCTTGTCGATACACTGAACGGCTTCCATGAAAAGGGCATGTCCCGGCGGATCGTTGGCTTCCACCCGCTCAATCAGAACATTGACAGCATCGCGTTCCCCGACAGGGAATTCCTGTACAAGTACCCGGAAAATCTAAACAACCCCATTAAAAATGTCCTCACATCTCGAGGATGCAGATTTAGTTGTCCCTATTGTTTTAATTCGATATATCGCGGGTTCTATCGCGGCCAAAAGTGGGTGAGATACCGCTCGCCTGAAAACGTCATCGAAGAATGTCTTGATCTTATGGAATATCCGCTCGGGATGATCTATTTCCAGGACGATGAATTTTTAACGAATCCAGAATTATACAGGCTTTTACGCCTTTATCGCAAATATGTCGGCATCCCCTTCCATTGTCAGATCAGGATTGAATTATTGGCCGATGATTTGGCCTGGGAGTTAAAAGATGCGGGATGCTGCGGGGTGACATTCGCCATAGAGAGTGGCAACGATTTCATGAGGCGCGAAGTCCTGGCCCGGAGGATGAGCAGGGAAACGATTATCAATGGCGCGGAATGTCTGCATAGGCATGGGATTAAATTCAGAATCGAAAACATGATAGGCCTCCCTGGAGAGAACATCGATCAGATGCTTGATACGCTGGATATTAATATCCGATGCCGTCCCGACTATGGGTGGGCGTCGATTTTTCAGCCTTATCCGAGGCTTCCGCTTGCTGAATATGCAAGGGGTTTAGAGCTCTGGGACGGGAATGTTGATGATTTTTGCGAAACATTCTTCGAGAAAACGGCATTAAAAACGAACTTGGCCAAAGAAATCACAAATATTCAGCGATTATTCGGGCTTGCGGTCAGCTTCCCAATTCTCAAAAGGCTTATTCGGCGACTCGCAAAACTCCCCAATAATACATTTTATGACAGATTGTGTGCATGGTGGAAGCAAAGACGGTTTCGGCGATTGTATTCGGAGGCGCATTAAATGATAACCGCAATCACCCCTACGGGAGATCGGCCATTAGCTTTCGCGCTCTGCCAATACTGGATGAGCAGGCAGACGGTGAAGCCCGACCAGTGGATTGTCATCGATGATGGGAAGGTGCCCATGACGCCTTTCGTGCCAATGGAATATATAAGGCGAGAACCATTGCCGAGTGATCCCGAGCATACGCTTGTTGTCAACTTAAAAGTGGCCTGTCCGCTTATCAGGGGCGATAAAATCATAATCATCGAGGACGATGAATATTATGCGCCTGGGTATGTGGCAGAGATGGTAACCGCGCTTGATCACCACGAACTCGCCGGGATTAAGCACGCTAAATATTATCACTTGGGTTCGGGCGGTTATTGTACGCATGCAAATATTAACCACGCATCCTTTGCCGAGACAGCTTTCAGGGCTTCGTTTTTGCCAATATTTAAACCATTTCTGGACATGGATATCCACACATTCCTTGATATACGGATATGGAGGAAAGTGAGAGGGATTGTTCACCTAAGGGCTCCAAGTCAAATGAAGAGGGATAGACGGGGATTTCTTTTTGTCGATGATCCGCCATTGTATTTAGGAGTCAAAGGATTACCTGGCCGAGTGGGGATTGGAATAGGTCATGATGAAAAACGCTATGCTCATCGTGACACCCCGGATCGTGATGTCTTAAAGAAATGGATACCGGGGGATTATCAGGTTTATTTGGATATTCTGAATAGCAAATTGACGGAGGAAAATTGTGACCCATACTTTTCTGTCTAAATTCAATGAGATTCTGCAGGCTGCGGATTCAAGCCGTCTGGTTCTAGGGCAATGTAGACCAGAATGGCAGGCGTTTTTAGAATATGCAGGTGCTTATTTCAGCAATAGGGGGATTGATCACCCTGTGGTGGTGGAGATTGGGACGCTGGATAATACACAAGAAAAGTTTTATGAGGGATTACTCGGAGCAGAACATATTGGAATTGAAATTAACCCAATAGCAAGAGGCAATCCTGAAATTATAGGCGATTCACGTTCGCCCGAGACTATTGAGAAATTAAAAACAAAACTTGCTGGCCGACCGATCGACCTTCTTTTCCTTGACGGCGACCACAATTATGATTGCGTGAAATTCGAGTATGAGAATTATGGCCCGATGACAAAACACCTCATCGCTTTTCATGATTTAATTTGCATGGATAAAGGTGCTGGCACAGATGTTCATCAATTATGGCGAGAAATCTATGCAGCCGAGAAGAAGCATTGTCTACTTACATTCTATCGACACAATGATAGCGATATCTGGGCAGGGCATGAAATGGGGATCGGATTAATAGTGAAGGGATAATGCGAATAGAAATAATATCCATGTGGCACAATGAGGCATTTCTGGCCCCATTCTTTCTCAACCATTATGCCTATGCTGATAAAATTCATCTGATTATCGGAGGGGATACGACTGATAATACGCTCGAAATTTGCTCAAAGTATCCGAATGTGGAGATTGAAGAATTTACATTCCCAGATAACTTGATTAATGACATATTGAAGATAAAAAAATTCAATGAATCCATAAAGGATTTTGATTGTAATTGGATTATTGCGCTCGACGCCGATGAACTCATCTTCCCGCCCAAACAGGAAGATACTAGAGAATTTCTGGCGAAACAAGAAGGCAATCTTTTATATGCCCCGATGTGGCAAGTTTATAGGCACGTCACAGAATCGGATTTAGACCCAAACAAGCCAGCGATATGGCAACGGCGACATGGCAATCCAAAGCTTCATCATATTAAACCAATAATTGTTAAGCCAGAGGCGGAAATTGAGTGGGGAATTGGCCATCATAGTTATGAAAAGACTGACAAAATCAAGGAATCGCAGAATTCCTTCTTAGCTGTTCATTGGGCGATGGCAGATGCGGATATGGCCATAGCGAGATATATCGCAGGGCGGAAAAATAGAATAAGTGAAGAAAACCGTGCAAATTATTATGGATATCATACTTATGAACTTACCGAGGAAAAGATAAGGGCAGAATGCGAAAATCACTTAAATGATCCGCTCGTGATTTAACATGATAATTAATGGGCGATATCACAAGGGCTGTAACAAGGCGCACCTATCCTCTGCCGGACACGAGCCGATTTTCGGTCATCCGATGATAGGGACATTCAATGTCCGGACAAGTAAAAAGATTACAGATTTTGTGCCGTCAATTGTATCGACAGAGTATGGCCGGAAATACTGGCATCTCAAAATTAACGGCGTATATGAGGCATGGGCGTTCAGGTGGGAAGGGAGCAAGATGCCCCCTACGACCTGGGAGCTGGTGAGCAAAGAAAGGCTTCCTGATTCATTAAGGCATGGAATGATACAAATTGAGATTTTAATGGAGCTTAAATGGCAATAAAAGACAAGTTAAATTTAGCATGGCAGACCAACGAAGCGATGGATGCGGTATTCGAGGTGAGGGCGCAGATTGAGAATGCCTATAATGTTTTGGCGGAATCGATAGCAAGGATAAATGAGATTGTGGCGGGGTCGAGTTTTGATGACGTGGATGCTGAAATCAAGGTGGAGGGCGCTGCAATAATCTCTATCCTCAATCAGTCGAAAGCCGCGCTTGACGGACATGGCGATTTTATATTGTGGAGGAAACCTGAATAATGGCCATTGTTGTAACTTATGATGTTCCTACTAATACCATTCAAGTGACGGGTGGTACGGTAGGGACACCCGCAACTTTTAATGACATTCAAGTTGCGAATGATGGTGGTGGATGGGGAGTCTGCTCTAATCCGTTTGCGGGGTGCTATAAGTCGGATGCTCATTTGAATATTGGAAATGGGGGTACGCCCACATATTTTTCAAGCCAGAAGGAAAGCATTTATTTCAATACGGGTGTTTATCCCAAGGTTGTTGCAAATGCAATCCTAAGAATAGGTCTCATTATTTCGGGCAGGACTTATAATGGGAGTGTTTGGTTTATCCAAAACACTAATTCAACTGGAGGTATAGCACAGGGTGGAATTATATTGATTTATGCTTCGACAATATTTTGGGAGGCTAATTGGGGTCAATATGATGAACTTTCTAATAACAATGCCAATAATAGCGTGACTGCAACGGATGCTATTTTTCATTCAACCTCAGATTGGGGACTAAGAATTGTTGGGGGCGATTGGATTTTTAACAGAGTTTTAGTAACGAGCGATGGATCATATGGTCAGCTTGGGGTGGTGGCCTCTCCTTCAGTTGTGCCGATAGATTTATTTGTAGCAATGAGACAAATTCAATTTTTAACCAATGCCATAACTATCAATAGATTAAAAATGGTTTCCACAGTAGCAAAATTAATAAATCCTTGGGATTCTAATGCGACTCTTGTCGATCCCCAATTTTTAGGTACTTTTCCTGCCATTCAAATCAATACTGATGGAGTTTGGCTTAAACTGATATATACCTGCAATATTCATATCGCTGATAAAGATGGGGCTAATATAAATGGGGCGACCATAGCTTGTGAAGACCAGTTTGGAACACCTGTATTTTCTGTGAATACAGGTGCGGACGGTAAGATTGCCGAACAGACAATAATCTATAAACAATGGATTGATACCACTGAAACCTTAACAACCTATTCCCCCCACGTATTCACAATCTCCAAAGCCGGATACGAAACGATGGTGCTGGATGCCATTACTGTTGACGCTCCGATTGTGTGGCATCTGGAGCTTTTGCCGGAATTGGCAGAGGCGGACGTGAGGCTGGCCACGACTTTCGGGGAAGACAAGACAGGAGCGCTTGATTTGCCCCCGGTTAATGATGTTGAAAAAGGCGTCCAGTTTGATGGTCTGACAAAAACCGGGACATTCAAAGAACCCGGAGAGGTGAATGTTAAGAATGGAGTGGGATATGGGGCCAACGATATAGAGTTTACGGGTTCTTTTGCGCCTGATTTTCCAGCCGAAGAAGATGTTGAAGAGGGTGTTCAATATGATGATTTGACAAAAACGGGCGATTTCCATGTGCCAGCCGAAGGTGATGTTGAGGTCGGGGTTGGATATGGTGCGGCCGGGACAGAATTCGAGGGGACTTATCTAGGATTGAGGGGGGAAAACCTGACCGCCGAGCTTGAGGAAAGCGTTGACCTAGTCGGGTGTTTGGAACAAAGGGTCGATCTCACAGGGGAGCTAAGATCATGAGTGAATGGATAATAAAAAAAGGCAATACGGCGGTTCAGGATATCCCGATAAGAGATGCGGACGGAGTTCTGGTTGCGACCCTCGCACTTGCCGAAGAAATCAAGTTTCACATTAAGGTATTGGAGACAGGAGTTGCTTTAGTCGAGAAAACAGTGGGCGACGGGATTGAGGCCGATACGCCATCAGCCGGATATTTGAGGCTGACCTTAACCGCAGTAGAGACAGATCAAACCCCAAAGACCTATTACATGGGCCTACAAATAACATGGGGGTCTGGATTGGGGTCTGAGGTGAGGGAAGTCATCTTAAAGGTTGGCGGCGTAGCGACAGAGAAATTGAAGATTATCCAGGATATAGTCAACACATAAGGAGAATGAAATGCCAGTAGGATATTTTGATGATTTAAACGATGCAAACTCCTATTTTGAGAATGAGCGACTTGAGACAGAGGCATGGGACGAGCTTACCGATGATGCGCTCAAAACGAAGGCCGCAAAAAATGCCTATACCCGCATTTATTATGACCCTCGATGGAGTCTGCCGACATATGCCGAGGCTTCTGCCCTTATTCTCTCAGAGCTTCAAAAGGCCAACGCAGAGATGGCCTATTATCTTGCACAGCACTTGGAAGATGAGGACAGGCGAAAGGGTCTCCAGGCGCAAGGGGTTATTACTGCGGGGATCACAAAAGAGCAGTATTCGGAGACGCATTTAATGGATCTTCCCGTCCCGCCTTTTGTAATAGCGATTTTAAAGCCCTGGTCAACAGAACGCTTTGCAGGCGTACTCGAGATATCCAGGGATGATGATGAGGATATAACCTTCTAGGGAGCTAAAAATGGACATATATTATCTTGTTTCCAATCTATTAATGTCACCATCGCTTTGGATGGCAAGTGCGTTATTTATAGCAGGCTACATATGGGTGGCCAAGGTAGATAATGTGGACAGGGTAATAGCTGCTCATGTGAATCTCTTGCAAACCGAAAAGATAGACAGGGATGGTGAGATTCCATTCACTGGCACGAGCCAATGGGATAAGGGCGCTGATATAGCTTCGGCATCAACTTTAGCACCAGGCAATGATGGTAATTATTTTGATGTAACTGGCACAACTAATATTATAGCAATTAATGCTGTACGTTCACAACCAGGCACTGTGATTAAGCTTCATTTTGATGGCATACTTACCATCTCACATCATGCCAACAATATTATTCTGCCAAACGGAGTGAATTATACAACCGCTGCTGGTGATGAGTTAGAATTCATTGAATATGCACCCGATGATTGGCGATGCACGAATATTTCTCCGAGAAAATTAGATGATTTAGCTACACCAGATGACAATACTGATTTAGATGCTTCAATTACAAGACACGGTTTATTGAAAAAGTTGGACGACAATCCTTCTCATTATCTGAATGGTCAAGGCGCATGGATGGCTCCCCCAGGAACTGGAACATATACAATTACAGAGAAAGAGGATAATTATAGTGTACTTGTAGGCGACTGTTTGGCTGGAAGAGCATTGACTATGAACGCTGTGGTAGAAAAGACATTTTCACTGCCATCTGTTACTGCTCCTGATGATGGAGCAACAATAACTTTCATAAAAATTGGCACAGGGAAGCTTATAATTGCAGCCGCTGATGCTGATATGATTGGTGCTTCATCTGGGGGTGGTACAGTTTTTAATAATACGGCAGAAACTTATGCATCAGTAACATTATTACTAATCGGTGGTGCTGGTAATGCACAGTGGATAGTCATTGGCTATCATGGGAGCTGGGTGTTTACATGAAAAAAACAAAAATATTATG
>Ga0307380_10001458_pt1 | contig 34720 bp, 30 predicted proteins | sample UN3MG_FD_202239 | JGI IMG/M metagenome (GOLD analysis project Ga0307380, IMG submission 202239) | Soil microbial communities from Risofladan, Vaasa, Finland - UN-3 | ecosystem: Environmental > Terrestrial > Soil > Coastal area > Acid sulfate soil | place: Finland: Risofladan, Vaasa | collected...
TGGAGAAGAACGGGGCCGAATAGTGATTCCGTTACAACCATGTTAAATTGTTTTGGAGAGAGCTTAGAAAATGTCACAAGACCTTGATCGCAGAAACTTTCTGAAGAAATCTGTTATCGGCACCGCCGCGATTACGTCGGCTCTGAGTCTGGAAGAGCAGGCCCTGTTAGCGGCAATGAAGAAACCGAATGAACCGCACGCCGGCTCGGTCGAAGGCATGCCGGCAGGACGGATCGGGAATGTCAAAATCAGCAGGCTTATCTGCGGCGGAAATCTCATCGGCGGATTCGCTCACAGCAGAGATTTGACGTACGTCTCATCCTTGCTGAAGCACTACTTCACGGACGAAAAAATTATCGAGACGCTTCAGATATGTGAAGAAAACGGAATCAACACAATCATTACAGGCTCCGGCTCGGCGGAACTTATTAAAAAATACCGCGAAGAAAGAGGCGGGGAAATCCAGTGGATCGCACAGTGCACCGCCCAGACGGATGATCTTACAGGTGACGTCAAGAAGGCAATTGACGCCGGAGCGGTCGGGGCCTTTCTTATCGGAAATATCGGGGACCTCTGGGCGCGAAATGAAAGGATCGATCTGATCGGAAAAGTTGTCGATTTCATAAAAGGCAACGGATTCATCGCCGGCGTCGGCGGACACAACTTAGAAACGCCCATGGCATGTGAAAAAGCCGGCCTAAATACCGACTTCTATATGAAAACGCATCACAGCACCAAATACTGGTCAAAGCGTCAGCCGGACCAGGACAAGGATGTTATTGACAATTACGCCGCGGATAATTACTGGGATAAGTATCCTGAAAAAACGGTCGAGTTTATGAAAACAATGGAAAAGCCGTGGATCGCTTACAAGGTCCTGGCCGCCGGCGCGATTCATCCCAGGGACGGTTTCAAGTATGCATTCGAAAACGGCGCCGATTTTGCCTGCGTGGGAATGTTCGATTTTCAGATTATCGAGGATGTGCTTATTGCAAAAGATATTCTGTCCGGCACAATAAACAGAGAACGGCCATGGAGGTCATAGACATAAGAGCCAGGAACTCCTCATAGTGCCTACATAAGTACAAGGGAAAGAAGAACGCTTGCAATTCAGATATAAACACAACTTAACGGCAAATGCCGGTATCTATACGATCATTGTCCTCTTGTTCAATCTGATAGCGAACGGCCGGGAAGGAAAGGTTTACTGGAATCAATTTCGCGGCCCCAATGGACAGGGAGTGGCTCAAGCGGATCGCATTCCTGTTCATTTCAGTCCGGAATCGAACGTTCTATGGAAAACCGTCACTCCCGCGGGACACTCGTCCCCCGTCATTTGGAACAACCGAATCTTTCTCACGGGCAATGAATCCGCCAATGAAAAAGAGCTTATTACGTTATGCATTAACCGTGAAGACGGCAAAATCCTATGGAGGCAGGTTGTTCAGGCCGAAACAGAGGTAAGGTTTCATCCACTGAATAATCCCGCATCTTCCACGCCGGCCGCGAACGAAAGAAATGTTTATGTCTATTTCGGGACCTACGGGCTGATTTGTTACGACCATGCGGGAAACGATCTCTGGCAGCGTAAAATCGACACGCCGAAAAGCAAATATGGAATGGCGACATCGCCCATATTGTATGAAGACAAAGTGATCATGGTTTTGGACGGCGACGGCGGTTCCTCCCGTTTGCTGGCGGTGAATTGCGATACAGGCGAGACGGCCTGGGAGCAGCCGCGGTCATTGTTCAAGGCCGGGTGGTCAACGCCCATAATATGGCGTAATGGCCAGTCCGAAGAGCTTGTCGTGTTGGGTTCCAAACGGCTGACCTCCTACGATCCGTCCACCGGCGCCGAGATATGGTGGGCCGGTGGTTTTCCGGACGAAACAGTCGGTATCCCCATAACAGGCGATGGGCTCCTGTTTGCAAGCGCCGCGGCCCTGGGTGGACGCGGAGATGAGAAGTTGGATTCGGCTGGAACCTGGAAGTTCACCATCGAGCAGTTCGACCGGAATCACGACAATCAAATACAGCGCGACGAAATGACGAAAGGCTTTGCTTTTATACAGCGGCCGGAGTTGCCTAAAGACAATCCCGGTTATGGCTTGCCGGTCAATAACATGGACACTCTGCTGAGAATCTTCGACCATGACAAGAACCGGGTCATCAGTGAAGCCGAATGGATGCAAACGATGTCAGGCTTTGCCGCTATCAGCCAGCCTAACCTGTCGGCAATTCGCCCCGGAGCGACGCAGGATGCCCGTAAATCGCATGTGGCCTGGGAAATTCAGCGCGGCATTCCCGAGACGCCCTCGCTGCTCTATTGCCGGGGAAAACTCTACCTCCTGAGGGACGGCGGTGTGTTAACCTGCCTGGAGGCATCGACCGGCAAAGAACTCTTCCGCGAGCGAATAGGGGCTGCGGGGCAATACACCGCATCGCCAATTGCCGCGGGCGAGAAGATTATCGCTGCCTCCGTGCGAGGCGTCGTGACGGTTATTCAGGTCGATGATGAACTGAAAATTCTGGCCAAAAACGATTTCGGAGAAAAGATTTTTGCGACTCCGGCTGTTGCCGAAAATATAATTTATTTAAGGACTATCGATCATTTATACGCCTTGGGCAAATGAAATGCAGAGAACTGTTGATCGGCGAGAAATTGTGCCATCACGCTGTTGCCTTTAAGATTATAGAACTTGATCTGACTTGGCATTGCAGTTATAATGTGTATTTATTGTTTGCCGATATACATGGTGTTCCGGTACTGATAGAAAGGATAGAAGTCATGTCAAATGAGAATGTAAATCGTCGGGGATTCCTGAAGAAATCCATCGCCGCTTCGGCGGGAGCGACTTTGGGGCTCAAAAGTTTCGAGGAGCAGAACCTATTAGCTAAAATGACGGAGAAATCTGCTGAAGGCAAAGCCAAAGCAGCAGAAAACAAATCCGGTTCAACCGGCAATAAACTGCCCTTTGGCAAGATAAAGAATCTTAAAATCAGCAGGATATTCTGCGGCGGCAATCTGATAGGCGGCTGGGCGCACAGCAGGGATTTGGTGTATGTCTCCTCGCTGGTCAAGGCATATCATACCGACCAAAAAGTGTTCGAAACGCTGGAGATTGCAGAAGACAACGGGATCAATACGATTCTAACCAATCCCGTCTCCGACAGGGTCATCAACCGTTATTGGAATGAGCGAGGCGGCAAAATCCAGTGGATATCGGATTGCGCATCGGGTGAGGACATCAAGGCCGGCATCAAACGTTCCGTCGATAGCGGCGCACACGCAGTGTACATACAGGGCGGACTGGCCGACACCGCAGTAGAAAAAGGCCAGGTTGATTTATTGGGTGAGGCGCTCGAATACATCAAGGAGCAGGGCATACCCGGCGGATTGGGCGCTCATTTGCTGGATACGGTCAAGGCCTGTGTCGACGGCGGACTTAAGCCCGATTTCTGGGTAAAGACGCTCCATCCCGGAAAATACTGGTCGGCCGACATCGAGCCGGAAAACGATAATATCTGGGCCCGAACGCCGGAACAGACAATCGAATATATGAAAAAACTCGAAACGCCCTGGATCGCCTTCAAGGTCTTAGCCGCCGGCGCAATCCATCCCAGCGTAAGTTTCAAGTATGTCTTCGAGAACGGGGCCGATTTCGCCTGCGTGGGAATGTTCGATTTCCAGATTATCGAAGATTCGCTCATCGCCCAGGATATATTCTCAAAGAAGATAAACCGCCAGCGTCCCTGGAGAGCGTAGGAAATCTCTAATGTCACAAGCGGCTGAAGGGTTTTGAGAGTGAAGGGCAGCTTTTATTCTTGCCGGCCGTCTTCTCCTATTGCCACCAGGTGATATCTGGTTCGAAAGAACAGGGTCCCCTGTGAAATCGCCGGCGTTGCCATGCAGGTTTCGTCCATCTTATTGACAGCAAGCAATTTGAATTCAGGCCCCGCCTGCACAACATATATCTCGCCATTCTCGGCGGTAAAATAAATCTTGCCGTCGGAAGCGACGGGAGAAGCCGAGAATGCAGCGCCGTTCGAGCTTAATTTTTCGCGGTATTTTAATTCTCCGCTTTCAGGCTCGAAACAACTCAGCGTGCCTCTATCCGAACCGAAGTAGAGATAATCTTTATACGCAATGGGCGTCGGCATGTAGTTTCCGCCTTTTGCGTAGCTCCATGCGACGTGCTTGTTGCTTGTTTGGTTTTCATCCAGCGATATGTCACCTGTCGCCGAGATGCGCACTGCGTATATCGGAGACATTCGCCCGTGCGCATTGGTTATATAGATAAGGTCATGAGCAACAACAGGAGTCGGAGCCGGGATGTCGCCGCCGCCCTTCATTTTCCAGATTTCCCCGCCGGTTTCGATATCGTACCCGCCGATGTGTCTGTATCCGTTGACAATAATCTGGGAATGTTCCTTCGTGTTATAAACGGTCGGCGTGCCCCAGGTCGGAACATCGCTTCTGGGAGTTTTCCACAGAATCGTGCCGTCTTTCAAATCAAAAGCGGCAAGAAATGAGTTTTTCTGAACGTCACATTGCACAATTACCATTTGTTCGTGGATGACGGGTGAGCAACCCCCACCCCATTGCGCGGACGGACTGCGATAGAAGCCCCAGTCAAGGACACCGAGGTCCTTTTTCCATACGAGGTTTCCCTCCATATCGTAGCAGTACATTCCTTCGGAGCCGAAGAAAGCGACGACGTAATTTCCATCCGTGCAGGGTGTGGAGTTGGCATGGCTGGATTTTGGGTGCCGCTTGACTTTAGGCTTTCCCCTGTATGATTCCCGGTTCCATAGAACACCGCCGGTCTTTCTGTCGATACAGTAGATATGCCAACTGAAAGCATCTTTTTCATCCACCGACTTGACATCTCCATACATACCCACCTTCAGACTCGATTGTCCCTGGTCCCGAACCGCGGTAGTGACAAAGATGCGATCTTCCCACACTGCCGGGCACGAATGACCGAGGCCGGGGATAGCGGTTTTCCAGAGGATATTTTTGGATTGAGCCACATCCCACTCGGTCGGAGTTGGATATCCTTCTATGACGCCGGAAGCCGAGGGACCGCGGAATGAGGGCCAATTCTGTGCTGCATAAAGATTCGATGTCATCAGGCAGGCGGCAATAAATATACTGAACGTCTGAATCTTAAATATTATCTTCATTTGCTTCTTTAATCTCCTATTTATCTCAGTAATCTCTAAATATTCTCATCCACTCGGGCCAGTCTTCGAGCCGGACGCCGCCGGCTTTGGTCCATGTGCCGCCGGTGTCAAAAGTTCGATGCCATTTGAATGTCCACAGTTCCTTGAGGCCGATTTTTCTAATGGAGAAATCGAGGAAGGCGCTGTTTATATATCCATTGTGACGGTTGAGGCAGAAACGCTTCATCTGCAGGGCGCTCTGGCCGTAGGTTGATATGTCGCCGTCGTATTCCGGGGGCGCGTCGAAGGCATACGGTTTACCTTCGACGTGCGCACAATCGAGAAGCATCGGAATATTTGCTGCATTTTCGACGTAGGCGCTCCTCCAGTTATCTTCGGCTGCTTCCCGGCTGTGAATAAACTCTACATCCGGCGGAGGATTACAGAGCCAGTTGTTCATTCCATAGCTGCCTCGCTGGTTGCCTGTCTGCCGGACAGGTCCCCAGGCCGCAAACGGGTCCCGGGCACCCTGTTCTCTGAATTTCGTAGCCATCGGGCACAGGCGCACTTTTTCGTCATTGTTATAGAACGGCCTGAGCGGCTCTGTCCAGCAATACTGCTCCCACCCGTCCCGGACAAAATCACCGCTCCAGAAAAAGCCGTCGTTTTGACCGGCGTACATCTCGAAAATAACCGCCCACTGGTGAAGGTTCGATTGGCAGGCAACCGTCTTAGCCTGTTTCTTTACTCTTTGCAACGCCGGCATCAATATCGCCATCAATAACGCAATGATGGCAATTACAACCAACAGCTCAATTAAGGTGAATGCTTTTCGTTTTTCCGTGATGATACTCCACCATATCTATCACGCTTTACCTGTGAAATCCGATTTATCGAAACGGCCACCCTTTATATTCTCAAGCAGAATGCCGCCACGGATATTCCGGAATCACAAATCAAAAACTTTCCGGTATCGGTCTTCCGCTCGGCCAGCTTAATATAAAAGTATTGCCGACCGGATACGCCGAGACCCGTTCGACATGCGCATCCACAAACACCGCAAAGGCGTAACCCTTCTCCAGGTCCCTGCTCGGAGCATCATGGAATGTAGCGAAGTGGTCGTTTCCGGGGCCGGGTGTGGCGCGTAAATTGTTGTCATTGATTATGGAACTCTGCAGTTCCGGAACACTAAACGGATTCTCCTCAGAGAAGAAAAACACGCGCGAAGGATTCCTGACCTCGGATTCATTCTTGAGTTTTTCCATATTAGTCTTATATTGTGAAGGCACCGAATTCCATGCATCTCCATTGAGGTAGGAATTCATACAGTAACTATATTGAGGTTCGATGGGAATTGTCCTGCCGTCACAAGAACCGCAGCCCGTCATTTGGGCAACGGAGTAGAAGTCCGGACACATGTGAACATCTTTATACTTCAGATAAGGCCAGAGTTGGCCGGCACGGTCCGGGTTATCTATAATATTCTTGCTTGCATCGTGCCATCCACATCCAACGAAATCATTATCGTCGTATAGCCAACTGAATGAATAAGGGAAATTGCCTTCGAAGTCATCCAGGTACATCCTCGATGCCAGGCCGTACTGACTGAGGTTTTTCCTGCAAATAATTGTCCTGGCCTGTCTTTTAACCCGCTGCAAAGCCGGCATCAATATCGCCATCAATAACGCAATGATGGCAATCACTACCAAAAGCTCTATTAACGTAAAACCTTTTTTTCTCTGCATGATACCGCTCCTTTCTTATCCAACCGTCTTGTTTATTGTTACAAATCCCACAGGGTCGAGTTGATACAGTAGCAACTTTTTGTCGCTTATATTGCAAAGGTTCGTCGCTATCTTTAATCAAAGCCTAATGTACTCATAGTAGTCTGTCAAATTTGATTTAATAGTCCGGATGTCTGGCAGTCTCAAGCGCAGCCTGGGGATGGCTTCTTGCATATCGACCATCCCCAAAGCCTTCGGCTTTGAAGCTGCCACCCAATTACAGGTAGACAATTTACAAATTCATGCTTGACAAACTACAAGGTTTCATTTGTCTTAACACATTATAACACAATTGGTCGCGGCAATGCAATCATTCAGCAACAATTTTTTCCTATGGCATAAAAATCAATCATATCTGATTTAATCCCTCTGCAAGGCCCAAAAAATGCCTCCGACCGTAAAAATCCGGGCTATATAATCCGATTTCCGGCAAAATTCAGCTCTATCATCTGCGTAGTTGTCGGATACTTAATTTGACCTGAGAGGAAATATTTCTTAGACTTTAATGTGGGCTTATTATCAAATTACCGAGCAAATACTGGGAGGGGTCAAATATGAGATTCAAAACAGTAACCTCATTCGCGGTCATATCAATTTGTGCTCTGCTTATGACGGCTTCGTGTTCAAGATACGGGGTTCGCCATCAGCCTACTATATCAAAAGGTAACGGGCCGCCTGCGCACGCTCCCGCTCATGGGTATCGCCGCAAACATGTGGCCGGCATGGAGCTTGTTTTCGATTCGGGCCGGGGGGTATATGTCGTCGTTGGACTTTCCGACCATTATTATCATGATGGTTATTTTTACCGTCTTCGCGGCAGCTTTTGGGAAATGAGTATAAAGCCCGATGGCGACTGGAAGGTCGTATCTCAACAGTCGCTGCCTATGGGACTTCAGGTCAAGGCCAAAGCCAATGGCAATGGGAAGGGTAACGGCAAGGGAAAAGTCAAACATAAAAAGGATACAGTAACGATTGGCAGGCTGCTCTAAAGGGAGTTTTGTCCCCCTAAGATTGTCAAATTCGGACCAACAGGTATCAGGGGCAGGATTATTTATCCGATTCGGCCCTTTTTTATCTGATTCTGTTTGGATTTGACGATTGTTCTACTATACTTTACTTAGAGGGCCGGATGTATAAAAGGCGATTCCGATAATGAGCATGAACCCGGTTCAGGCAGTTTCATACAAAACTGGGGGGAGAAGTAATGGGAATTCAGAATTTTTCAGAAGATGTCCTTCTAATCACTTTGCCCGAGCAGCCGCAGCACGGACAGGAGATTCACATTGTCAACAAACTGCTCAGCGACTCAGTGGACTTTGATGTGTTGGTCGACTTCTCTAAAGTTGAAATTCTGACTTCAGAAAGCATCTGCGGCCTGATGATACTGGATAAACTACTCAAAGGATCCGGGCGCAAGCTTGTCTTATATAATCTTCCTTCAGCAATCAAACAAATCTTTGTGCGGACGGGTCTTCTTACAGTTTTCGATTTTGCTGACGATGAGCTTGATGCTTTACAGTATATTCAAGATAAAAACACATCAATGGCGGAGTCTTAATCACTAAGTAAGGGCAGGGCCCGTTGTTCAGGGGCATTGCTTTCTTTACAGACACATCTTCCAGTTGCAGCCGTCAAAATCCCTCGCCTTCCTCGCGCAATTTCGATTACTTCTCGTTACTCGCTTTACCATGCAGTCTCTCTACACTTCTGAAAGCTCTGATTTCAGTATTTCCGGCGGATTCTAAACAGAGCGCAGCATATTACCGGGGACAGTTCCGGCTCGATTCAATTTTACAAAAACAGCATCCGGCAAATTGCTTTTCTTGACGGCGGATGGCCAATAGCTTATAGTGTGGCGTTTTGAGCGGACAGCTTATTATTGTTGCGATATAGGAGCTTGCTGGAATGGCAAAAAAGAGCCAATGTCTTAAATGTACCGGGCTGTGCTGCAGGTACTTTGCGCTGCCGATCGAAACACCGGAAGATAGAGAAGACCACGATGACATACGATGGTATCTGTGCCATAAAGATATCACAGTATTCGTAGAGGATGGTGACTGGTACATTAACATCAAAAACAAGTGCAAACACCTCTCGGAAAAGGACTATCACTGCAGGATTTACGACAAAAGGCCGAGAATCTGCAGAAAATACCGTCATTCGGATTGCGATTTTGTCGAGGGCGAATACGACTACGAGCTGCACTTCACCGACGATAAGCAGATGGAAGAATATATAAAGATAAAATTCGACAACAACGTCATCGAAAAGCAGAAAGGCAAAAGCCCCAGGCGTAAGCGGAAGGCGAAGAAGAAATGAAAATACCGCCGGTAAAGGGAACGAGGGATTTTTATCCGCCGGACATGGCAATTCGCAATTTCATCGTGGACGGCTGGAAAAAAGTGTCCCTGCGGAACGGCTTCGAAGAATATGACGGGCCGATTTTCGAATACCTGAAAATGTACCAGATCAAAAGCGGCGACGAAATCGTCGAGCAGCTTTTCTCGCTGACGGACCGCGGCGGCAGAGACCTGGCCCTGAGGCCCGAAATCACGCCGACGCTGGCGCGGATGGTCAACCAGCAGATCAATGCACTGCCGAAACCGATCAAATGGTTCTCCGTTCCGAGATTGCTCCGCGCCGAACGCCCCCAAAAAGGAAGGCTCCGAGAGTTCTTCCAGTGGAATATCGATATCATCGGCATCGATCAGCCGCTGGCCGATGCCGAAATCATATTCACTACCGTCTATTATCTCAGAGACCTCGGACTGACGCCTAAGGATGTCAAAGCCAGAATTTCAAGCCGAAAATTATTGGCAGCCGTTCTAAAGAGCTACGGCGTTCCCGATGAAAAACTCGAATTTCTATATGTCGTTCTCGACAAAAAAGCCAAACTGCCTTCTGAAACGTTCGAGCAAATGCTTGCTGAGCAGGTACCGGATAAAGACTCGCTTGCCAAAATATTGGCATTTATGAAAATCGGTTCGATACAGGAACTCGGAGCATTGATAGACGCCGGATCTGAGGAATTTGAGGCGTATAAAGAAATAAAGAAACTCCTCTATACATTGGAAACAATGGGAGTGGGTGACTTTTGTGTTTATGATCCGAGTATAGTCCGGGGACTTGCCTACTACACAGGCATCGTGTTCGAAGTGCATGATGCCGTAGGTGACCTTCGGGCAATCTGTGGCGGTGGCAGATATGACAACCTCCTTCGCGATTTCGGGGGGCCATCAATTCCTGCCACCGGGATGGGAATGGGCGATTGTGTGTTGGAAATACTGCTAAGAGAAAAAGGGCTACTGGATAAACAAGTTCCGAAGAGACATCTCGAATATTTCGTTATTAGTCTCGGCCTAGATGAGCAGGCAGATGAGGAAGTATACCGGATTATTGCAAGGCTGCGCTCAATGGGACATTCGGCCAATTTCAGTTATAAGACAGGAGGTCTTTCAAAACAGTTGAAAGAAGCATCGGCCCAAAATGCCAAGAAGTGCATCATCATCGGCAACGAATTCAAAGATAAAAAGCTCGTCATCAAAGATATGGTGACCGGAGAGCAGAAATTTGAGTATTACAATGAATTTCTGGCCGGTTTAGACTCAGCTTAATGGGATTTGGATTCTATTGGAAAGGAACGAAAAATGAGATTTTGCAGATTCGGCCTGGTGGTTCTGTTCCTGTCAATTTTGTGCCTGCCCGCTTCGCAAGTCCGTGCTCAGCAATTCCGGAGCATCATATCCCCGGAAATTAACTCTCAACACCGTGTAACGTTTCGCCTGCTCGCACCTACCGCCACACAAGTCGGTTTGCAGGCCCAGTTCTTACAGGGAACTCGGCCGATGATCAAAGACAGCAAAGGTATATGGCATGTGACTCTGGGCCCGGTCGAGCCGGACATCTACGAGTATACTTTCATCGTTGACGGCCTGCAGGTCGTCGACCCTTCCAATGCCTGGCTCAAGGTCTGGCTGCGGAACTCGAAGAACCTCGTGGAGATACCCGGCGACGAACCGATGTTCTACGAAGAGCAGCAAGTCCCTCACGGCACGGTGCATATCCATAAATACCAGTCGAAGTCTCTCGATGTCACACGGGAGCTTTATGTATACACGCCGCCCGGCTATGAGACAAACCAGGACACCAAGTACCCCGTGCTGTATTTGTTCCACGGATTTGGCGACTCTCCGGATGCATGGACCGTGGTTGGGCGAAGCAATCTTATTATGGATAATCTCATCGCGAAGAACAAAGCCAGGCCGTTCGTGATCGTAATGCCTTACGGCCATACACCTTCGTCCCCCCCGGTTATGCGAAGCATAGGAAGGTATGGCGCGTTTGAAAAAGACCTGGTTGAGGATGTCATCCCATACGTCCGGAAGTGCTATCGTGTCAGCTCAGAGCAGAAAGACCGGGCCATAGCGGGCCTGTCAATGGGCGGCGGCCAGTCGCTGACGGTGGGCCTGGGTAATCTTGATTTGTTCGGCTGGGTCGGTGCGTTTAGCTCGGCTATCCCGGAAGAACCGAAACTCGAAAAACTGCTGGCCGAGCCCGAATCGATAAATGAAAAACTTGAGCTGCTGTGGATCGGCTGCGGCAGGCAAGGCTTCCTTTTCGAGGCAAATCAAAAATTTCTTGAACGACTGACGGCCGAGAAAATCAAACACGTCGGCCACATTACCGACGGTGCCCACGAGTGGCGAGTATGGCGGAATTACCTGAACGAATTAGCCCCGCTGTTGTTCGAGCAGGATAAGTAACCTTCGAGACCCTGCCTCTCGGATGCGAGTCTCGATGCGCAGAGTAAAAGTTCCGGCGAACCCGGCGGTTAACAGCCGAAGCGAGTAAAATGAAGGACTCTTCTCCAAATCATTACGAACGGGCTTTCGAGAATTGGCTTATTGACAATCGAATCGAGTACGAATCGGTAGATGAGCACAAAAGAACGACCTTCGGACATTCCGACATTAAGAGCTTCGATTTTTTATTATACCCGCCCGAGAGGCCAATCGTCATCGCCGAGGTAAAGGGCAGAAAGTTCAAGGGTACCAGCCTGGCCAAACTGGCGGGCTTCGAGTGCTGGGTCACAATCGGAGATATCGAAGGCCTGACGAGGTGGCAGCGTGTATTTGGCGAGGGCCATCAGGCTACATTTGTTTTTGCCTATAAAATGGAGAACGTCGACGTCGATTTTGACGGCAGGGATTATTTCGATTTCGACGCAAACAGATACCTGTTCTTTTGTGTCATGTTGGACGATTACCGCAAGTTCATGAAACGCCGCAGCCCGAAATGGCAGACAGTAACGTTGCCGGCCGACAAGTTCCGCGACTGTGCCGTACATATCAGTGAGTTCTTGCTTTGATATCCTGGTCCATCCCTTTGCGATGCTGGATTTCCTTGAACCAATCCGGCGATGCCGCGGCGCAAGCCGGAATCGTTCATGTTGGTTTTGGGCTGGACGACAAATTATTTTGCTGGTAAAATCCTCCGCCTGGTAAACGGTAGAAACAAGTTCATAAAGGAATTAACGGAGGTAACGAAACATGATCAGGAATTTTTTGTGTCTGGCTGCCGGGGCGATAATTCTTGCCGGCTGTGTCAGTGTTCACGAAACCAAGCATATCACCGAGGGCAAATCCGCCGCGGCGAGCAATGCAGAAGTGCCGGGCCGGGTCCTGCGTCACGTCGTGCTGTTCAAGTTTAAGGACGGCACCAGCGAAGAGCAGGTCGGGCAGATCGAGAGAGCTTTTTGTGCGCTGCCGGACAAGGTCGATGCGATATACGATTTCGAGTGGGGCACCGATGTGAGCGTGGAAAATCTTCAGCAGGGATTTACTCATTGTTTCTTTGTGTCTTTTCGCAGTGAAGCCGACAGGGCAAAGTATATTCCGCATCCGGCCCACAAGGCGTTCGGCAAACTCCTGGGCCCACATCTGGACAAAGTCCTTGTTATTGACTACTGGACAAAACGATAAGGGACGCAGTAGTTGAATACGTCCCTTAGCTGAAAACAGTGATACATAACATTTCCACAATCTGAAAACGCTGGCAACTAAGCACTAACAGCTCGAAAATAAGGCTACGACAAGAATCGGAGCGCACAAGAGGTCCTAACCAAAAGCGTTTGAGAACGGCCTAATTCCAAACTCAGCAACCTTCGCTGTTCTCGGACAGAGTCCATATGTATAGCTCCGATATCCTGCGGCAATGTTCTATGGCATTCGAGAGAGCTTTTTTCGCAGCGCTGTTGAGTTTATGAACACCTGGCGCAACAACTTGTATTGTGACCTCAGCGCCTTGGGTATCGATTTCTCGTCCAGTGCCTTCAGAAACAGCAATGGAAGCGGCGTTTCCAGTGACTCTTCGAGCTTGCTCAGTCGGTTTATTGTGAGACTACGACGCCCTTGCTTAACGTGGCTAATAAAAGACTCGGACACGCCCATTGAATCAGCAATTCGCTTCTGGCTAAAACCTTCTTTGTGCAGTTGCACAACAATGGCTGACGACGCTGACACGGAAACATATTTCGTTTTCAATGCTAACCTCCCATACATTAATGTATGTTACATAGTAGTATTCTACTGGCTATCTCGCCAGTTTGCTCATCTATTCTCTATTTGATCACTTGGATGGAACTCGTTTATGTATTTTCAACCTAATCTTAAGTATTTCCCAGATCGTGGCTTCGAGTTCAGTATCAAGACGCTCCGCATCTCTAAACTGGCGCTTCTCAACCGCTTCCGTTAGCTTGTCAAGTAGGTCATCTACCTTTCGTCTTCTTCGGCGCTCGAGCACCAACAAGTTGCGGATCAGTTCGTCTTTTTGATGACCATGGGTGGTGTCTGAGAGCGTCGGAAAAGCTTTAGGTCTTGTATCTAAATACTTGATGACCGAATCCACATAAGGCCCTAATTCCTTGGGCCAGTTCCTCTTCCGATTGTGCTTGCCAAATATTCCTGTCACGGCGAGGTTGGAGCCGGCTAGCATCCATTCATGGGACAATGAATCCTTACTCCGGCCCAAGATAGTTTTACCTAATAGCATAAGAAAAACTATGACTGAAGCAGCTACCAACGACCGCTTGAGGTTGAGCCATTTTGTATTAGGGAACTTCCTTTTAGTAATACCGTTTCCGCACTGCCAAACTATAGTTAATCCGTTTGCTTTCTTGAGAAATCGGCAGGCTACTTTCGCGTTGTGCTCGCGTTCCATTTGGCTGCCTTCCAACTCAACGGAGAGCGGTCCCTGGTAACCGATATCGTTCAGTGTGACTATAGTTCTTTCGAAATTACTATCGCCGTGGCCAATCGAACGGAAATCCCAGTGGCGACGCGGGTCGGCAAACTCGGTATGTCCGCCGAAGGCACCCATCGTGCCGTCGCTGTGATCCCAAAAGACGTCTTTCATATGGGCATGGAAGATACGGTTACCGAAGGTACGGATGAACTTGATGTAGTCCCCAGCCCGATAGCCGAGATTCCTGGTATCGTAATTGAGGCAGAAACCGAAAGCCTCGTGGCACCTGACGGCTTCGATGACACGTTTAGCCGATGCGATGTCAAAGGCGATCTCCGTCGGTTGCACTTCCAGGGCAAACTTGACGCCCTCAGCTTTGAAGGCATCGAGGATGGGCTTAAAGCGTTTGGCGAAATCAGCGTAGCCTGCCTCAATCATGTCCGGCGAAGCCGGCGGGAATGAGTGAAGCATGTGCCAGATCGAACTGCCCGTGAAGCCGTTGACGACCTCTACGCCGAGCTTTTTGGCGGCCTTGGCGGCATCGATTACCTTCTGCGCCGCCCGCTGGCGGACGCCCTCGGGATCGCCATCGCCCCAGACATCCTTAGGCAAAATTGCCTTATGTCGTTCATCGATGTTGTCACAGACAGCCTGGCCCACGAGATGTGTTGAGATCGCGAACACCTCAAGGCCGTGCTTCTTCAGAAGATCGCGCTTGGCCTTGCAGTAACTGTCGTCTGCCAGAGCCTTGTCCACATCGAAGTGGTCGCCCCAGCAGGCCAGCTCCACGCCATCGTAACCCCAGCTTGCCGCCTTCTTTGCTATTTTTTCCAGTGATAAATCCGCCCACTGGCCGGTAAAAAGTGTTACAGGTCTAGCCATTTGTTTTTCTCCTTAATTGGATATTAAAGGCTCCCGTAAAATGTTTATGCGTAAAGCAAATAGCTCTCATGAGCATTAATTTGCTCTCATGTCTTATTCTTAACGACGCGTCCTTTTTTGCTGCTGGTTCCATGAAAAATCCGCTTATTTCGTGTATGTTTTCCAACATTATTAGAATATCTCGTTCCAACTCCAAGAGGTACGACAAAATTCAATCTGTTCTTAGGAGTCTGAATCATCGCCTGTAAAATTACTGCCCTCAGACCAGCATAAGGCGATACTGTTCCTCAGTTATCTCCAAAAAACCACATCAGTTTCTAGCGAGTCCCAGTTGATAATGAGAACATGTATAACAAAATTATTAAGAACTTGACATATAGTCAAGTTTTTTTTAGATTTTTTTAGAAAATATGGAAAATTTTTGCTGACTGATAAAGAAAAAGCTGTTGAATCTGAGCCAAACATAGAGTGGTAAAAATTGATAAGAAAAGCCCTTACTATTATTGTAGCATCTTATACAATTTTCACATTTCGCTTTAGAATTGGAATCATAAGCGGTACAAAACGGATTACGAAGCTGACAAGTCCTAAGACATGATTGGCCCGCTCCACTGCTGATATAATTAAGCAATCTGTCTTCATTATTCTGAGCAGGAAATATTACCTTGCTGTATGTCAAAACATTTGAGTATTCTCAACTTGGGGACTTGGGCAGATATTGCATTCTTTGCTTGCATTTTTCCGGCTCTCTTGGTATCCTATTTCTATAGGAATAACAGTGCATTCAAGGAAAATTGGTCAGATATCTTAGGAAGGAGATATTGTGAAAACAACCATCATTCTGGTCGTTATTACAGCGATCATGTTCTTAGTGGCCGGCTGCGGTCCGGGCCAGCCATTTGAGATAGAAGGCATGCATACGCCTCAATCTGAATTACCGGAGCATGTAGTGGCGGCCAGATAAGTCCCATTAGTCGAGCAAACATGACACAAGACAGCGGCAACCGTAGCAAATGAGCGGTTTCTTTATTGTTTTACAGGGCCAACGTGCTAAAAATAAAATTGCCGACATTAAATATTGACTTCTGCAGGCCGGCATCGGATTGCCATACAGTTCTGTCAGGTATTGCTCTGTGCCAAACAGCACGTATTCGGGAATTTTCATTAAAAAGCGCAATAAATCCGGTGGTTGGGCGTCTATATCTATATCGCTGACAATGGAATACTATCTCGTAACAGGCTTATAAGCGAACATTTTCAGGATTCATATTTTGCGATACGTAGAAAAAAAAGCAAAAAAAGTTCAAAACCGTAACAAAACGGTAACATTTGGCCTGCATAATCACACTTATAGGTGGCTACACAGAACTTATACCGACACTTAATCTTTACAAGAAAGGTTTTAGGGTGAAGAAGTCTCGCATAATTATTATAACGATTGTTGTGATACTGGTGGTCGTTTCCGGGGCTGGAATGGCGATTCGGGCCAAGTTTAAAAGCCCGGGCAAGCCCACGGTAGTTCGTATCGAAAAGGCCCAGCGCGGCGAGCTGATAGAGTTTGTCAGTGCTCCGGGCGAGATCGAGCCAAAGACCAAAGTTGAGATTAGCGCAAAAGTCTCAGCGCGAATCATAGAACTGCCCTACGAGGAAGGGGATATTGTGACTTGCGGCGATCCGGATGCGAATCCCCCGGTCCCTGCTTCGGTGCTGGTTCGTCTGGATGCGAAAGATTTAGAGACCCGGTTGACTTCGGCCGAGGCCGGTCGCGCCGCTCAGGTTGCTCAGACAGAAGTCGATAAAGCCAGAATTGCCAGTCAGCGGTCGAGCCTTACCGGCCTTGACGCCTCGCTAAAACAAGCCAAGCGTGATTTGGAACGCCAGAAAGGACTGCTCGAATCAAAGGACATCGCTCAGGCTACTTTCGACCAGGCCCAGGCTCGATACGACGAGCTCAAGTCACAGTATGAGGCCGCCAAACACACGCTGGAATCGGTGAATCTGAATTTGGTGGTGTTACAATATAACCTTGAGGTCGCCGATGCCGGGATCGCCCAGGCACGCGAGGCTCTTAGTCACATGACCATTGTCTCTCCCATTGACGGTGTGGTGACGCTGCTGGAAGCCGAGGTGGGAGAGATGGTTATAATGGGGACCATGAATAATCCCGGTACCGTGATAATGGTCGTAGGAGACTTATCTCAGATGCTGCTTGTCGCACAGGTGGATGAAGCCGATGTAGGCAAAATAGAGGTTGGCCAAAAGGCTACGGTTAAAGTCCAGGCTTTTCCCGACGATGAATTTAGAGGAGTCATCGATACGATTGCATTGACACACCGTGTGTCGTCAACTGGTACGAAATACTTCAGGACCGAGATTTTGCTTGAGGGCAACGTGGAGAAATTGTATTCGGGTCTGACCGCCCATGTGGACATCGAGACCACAAGGCACGAAAACGTGCTCAATCTGCCGAGCCAGGCTGTGTTGGGCGCGGCTATTGACGATCTGCCTTTGGAGATTCGCGAGAATTCCCCCGAAGTGGACACTGCCAAGACGTATGCGGCGGTGGTTTACCGCTATATTGACGGCAAAGCTGTAGTAACGCCCGTTAAAACCGGCCAGAGCAACCTGACCCACACCATAATAAAATCGGGCATAACAGAAGAAGACAAAGTAGTAGTCGGTCCGTATAAGGTACTCGAGAGTATTAAGAACGATCAGATAATACAGGATGAGCGTGAAGCAGAAGCAAAGAGAAAAGACGCTAAAGCTAAAGCTAAAGAAGAAACTGCAAACGATGCCAATGATAGCAGCCGAAGCTGATAAACCGGTAATTCGACCCCAGGATGATAAATCCGTCATAAAACTGCAGAATGTCACACGGGTCTATAAAGTCGGCGTGGAACGTATACATGCACTTGACGGTATCAGTCTGGAGCTGAATGAGAACGAATATGTCGCTGTAATGGGGGCGTCCGGCTCGGGCAAGAGCACTCTGATGAATGTCCTGGGGTGTCTGGACAGGGCTACCTCCGGATACTACGGACTGGATGGGCAGGACACAACGAAAATGAGTGACGCGGCGCTGGCCCGTGTCCGTAATGAGCGAATCGGATTTGTCTTCCAGTCGTTCGAGCTGCTCGGTCAGCTAAACGCGCTCAAGAACGTTGAGATGCCGCTGATTTATTCAAAAAACGGCTGGTGGACTCGGCGAAAGCGAGCCAAAAACGTTCTTGAGAGAGTCGGGCTGGGCGACCGGATGAAACACAGGCCAAATCAACTTTCAGGAGGTGAAAAGCAGCGCGTAGCTATCGCCAGAGCACTTGTTTGCGAGCCAAGTATTCTGCTGGCGGACGAGCCGACAGGCAATCTCGACAGCAAAACAAGCGAAGGCATTATGAAACTGTTCGATCGGCTTCATCAGGAAGGCCAGACCATTATCATAGTCACGCATGAGGAACATGTGGCCAATCACGCCGAGCGAATAATTCAGATGAAAGATGGTCGTGTTTGCAGTGACTTGCCGGCCAATCGAGACCTGGTGCACAAGACAGCAATACAGAATAATGTACGGGGAGAGCAGTCATGAGAGATTTGCTACAGGCACCTCTGGTCTTTTTTCGGCTCTTCTATCAGAGCGTGTACCTTGCACTGGGCCAAATCTGGGCAAACAAAACCAGATCGGTACTCACCACACTTGGGATTATCATCGGTGTTGCTTCGGTAACAGCGGTCATTGCCGCTCTCAGCGGTCTAAGGGCAAAAATACTCACACAGTTCGAATCTATTGGAACCAATACTATATTTATTTCGCCCACGCGTCCTGACAGAGGGCCTCTGCAACATGCCCCGTATTGGAGTATTAGATTTCTGCCCGAACATTTCGATGGTATGCTCGATCACTGCCCGTCGGTGGAGCGATTCGGCCGTCAGACTCATGTCGGAGCTTATACCGTCAGCCACCGTGAGAAGTCAGTCGAAAACGTGAGCCTTCAAGGCATTGAGCCTGCCTGCCATCAAATCGAGGGCCGTAAGGTCACGCTTGGAAGACCGCTTTCGATTATTGATGAAATGCAGATGCGACAGGTTTGCGTGATTGACCCTAAGCTGCGCAACGACCTTCGCCTTGACCGTGATTGCATAGGCCAGTCGATTCTCATAGGTCACAACACTTTCTATATTGTCGGCGTACTCGAAGCTCGCCCTGAATCCATATTCGGGGGAGGTGACCAGGAAACTTCTGAGATATTTATTCCATTCAAGACCAGTTTCAAGATGAGGCGGTATTTGTTTATCTGGGTTCGTGCCGAAAGCAAATCCCCTGAAGTTTCGGATGATGCCCGGGCCGAGATAAGCTTCTTCCTTAGACGCACACGTAATATAAAGCCCGGCGAACCCGACACATTTAGAGTTGATTCAGTCAAGAACTTCCTGGATATCTTCAATGACATTGCCCGCGTTGTGATGGCGGTGGCCGGTGGTATTGTTGGCATTTCTCTTTTAGTCGGTGGTGTGGGCATTATGAATATTATGCTTGTCTCGGTATCGGAACGAACCAGAGAAATAGGGCTTCGCAAAGCGGTGGGAGCGAAAAAGTCAGCAATTCTAACCCAGTTCCTGATTGAGGCTGTGGTTTTGTGCTTTGTCGGCGGGCTTGTCGGAATTGGGTTTGGCCAGCTCCTGACGACGGGGATAGCTAACATCCCGAAAGTTGAACTTGACATGGCGTATATCCCCCTGTGGGCAATAGGCCTTGCGTTTGGTTTTTCCGGTTCCGTAGGCATCTTTTTTGGAATGTTCCCGGCAATCAAGGCCGCCAGGCTCGATCCTATTGAGGCTCTTAGACATGAGTAAAACATTTTTGCTAAAATGGTTCCGGCATGCGGTTCTTGCCGGATTGGGACTAATTGTATTAACCGGCTGCGAACAGTTTTCCGGTAACGGAGATTCTTACCAAGCCGGGATTGCCCCTGATTTGTCGTATTTTCCGTCAAAAATAAAGACCCGACGAATAGAAACGCTTGAGCTGCAGGAGGCCGGGGACGAAGAAAAAGCCCCGGCGGACGTGAATGATGCCAACGAAGTGCCGCCAAAAGAGCTTGAGCTGACCTTGGAACAATGCCGGGCGCTTACGCTGGAGAATAACCTTGATCTGAAGGTGCAGCTTATCAATCCTGCTGTTGCCGCCGAAAAGGTCAGCGAGCAGGAGGCCCAGTTCGAGGCGGTGTTTTACTCTAATCTGACATTTTCAAAGACGGATACCCCGACGGCTTCGTTTCTTGATGAAATTTCAGGCTCACAAGTCGATTATACCAGTACCGGTCTTGGCGTTCAGGTCCCTTTGCGAACCGGCGGAACAGTAACATTTGACCTGGCCGACAACCGTGCCAAAACAGGCTCGCCCTACTCAGTATTCGATCCTTCTTATGGCTCGGACATGTCAGTTTCGATCAGTCAGCCGCTGCTTCGAGGCGCCGGCAAGCGCGCTAATACCTACGCGATTCGTATCGCCAAGTACGAGCAGCAGATAACCGACGCCAGAACAAAACTCGAGGTGATACGAATTATCGCCGACGTGGATCGCGTGTACTGGCGACTTTATGCGGCCAAGAAGGAATTAGATGTGCGGAAAAAGCAATATGACCTGGCCGAAGCCCTATACGAACAAGCTGGTCGTTTTGTGGCTGCAGGCGACAAACCGCAGATAGAGGTTATTCGAACCGAGGCTGGAGTCGCACAGCAGCTTGAGGCTATTATTTTAGCTGAAAACAGCGTACGCGATAGAGAACGTGACCTCAAGCGGACGCTCAATAAGGCGGGCCTGGGAATGCAGACATCCACGGTGCTGATACCCGCGACCGAGCCGGATCCTGTCCTTTATGAGCTGAAAAAAAAGCAATTGGTGGCAACAGCCATGGACAATCGGATGGAAATGCTCGAATTGGAGCTGCAAATCGCTGAAGATTTCGCCACTGTCGATTATATGCGGAGCCAGTCGCTGCCTTTGGTCACGATGGATTACAGGTATAATGTGAACGGCCTGGGCGGTACGAGAGACGACTCGTTTGATTTGCTTTTCGACAAGAGATTCGAGGACCATCGAGTCGGGCTGCAGTTGCTGGTGCCGCTGGGAAATGAGGCCGGAAAGAGTCAGCTTCGGCAGGCCTTTTACCAGCGCAGGCAGCGGTTGGCCAGCCGCGATAGTCGCGAAGCACTTATTGAACTTGAGGTGCTGAATGCTATTGATCAGCTTGAGGCGAACTGGCAGCGTGTCCTGGCCAGCAGGCAAAGCACGATCCTGGACGGCCGGCTGTTCGATGCCGAAAAACGCCAGTTTGAGCTCGGCCTGGGGACATCTACCGACGTACTTCAAGCGCAGACAACTTTTGCCGAATCTCAAAGAGCCGAAATCCTGGCGCTGGCCGAATACCAGATAGCGCTTGTCGATTTGGCCTATGCCACCGGCACACTGCTCGGCGCTGCGAAAGTACGATGGGAACCTATTGTGCTTCCGGACAATATTGAGTAATATGTGCCTGATTTCAATTTTACGCGGCTTACGGCTCATTTTTGAAAGGGCATATCATGGAAGAACAGAATGTCGAAGACAACAGAAATGTTGACGGGAAGAATGATTCCAAAAGTGCAAAAAGGAAAAAGAAAATCATCTTCCTGTGTTCGGGTATAGCCGGACTGATAGTTATAGTATGGCTTCTAATTCATTTCCTGCTTCCCAAACCGTCCGAAATCGAATGGCTGTCGAATAAGATGATAGCAGTATATATCGCTATCGGCCTGCTCGCAGCCGCAGTCGGGGCATGGTTCATCCTTCGCAAAACACTCAGAACAAGATTGAGAATGCAGAAGGCAATCAGACTGGACCCGGACATAAATGACTGGCTTGTTGTCTTTAACTGGACGCCGAAGGTACTTTATGTCCCCACTATTATTGCCTCGTTCCTGGCGGCGGGAATCTCATGTTTTCACGGTATCTCCGGAGCCGCCATAGGCGGTATCTGGTTTGCCGTATTCTTCCTGAACTTTCTCATAGAAGAATACGATATCAGCATTAAGATACTGATTATAACAATTGTAAGTTTGGGATTCTTCCTCTTATGGCTGCATCTGCTTGGCTGGGTCGTGCCCTTCCTCAAACTTTTCAGAAACATTGCCGTATCTATGAACGCTACAGTCTATCTTCTCGTAGGCATAATAGGTCTGCTGGCCATCATAATTTCCTGGCTCAAAGGACTTTTCTATTATGTGTCGATAACGCCCAACTATATGAACCTGCAGGAAGGCCCGACCGAATCAGGCGAGCAAATAGGCAGGGAGGACTACAACAGCCGTATCGATACGAGCGATTTTCTCGAACGGCTTATGGGCTTTGGAAGAATAATAATAACCTTCAAAGACAGAAAAAGAGAACCCATCGCGGTGCTCGTCTGGAGAATCCAAAAGAAGGCGCAACTACTTGAGAGTGTGCGGGCCAAATTTGCGATCGACCATCTGCAACAAACACAGACTCAGGCAAAATGAACAAGCGAAACGTGTTCTACGCGAAGATGATGAATTGCCTTTAAGACATATTTGCTCCGGCTTAAAAACATGGGCAACTTCTTTTAGGCCGCCGGCGTTGCTAAAGTTCGTGAAGAACTGGTCGTTACGAATGCGAGAGGGAATTATCAAGGAAATCAATTATGGCACCGCAAAATGATAATGTGAACAACCATAGCGTCATACTCCGCAGGAAAGGATTGCTTAGTGCTCTTGTAATTGTCGTGTCGATCGGCGCGGGCATTGTCTGGCTCATAGTATTCCGGGGCGGCAAAGCAACGGCGCAGGATGTACCGACCTTCACGACCAGGCGAGGGCCTCTGACCATCAGCGTCGTCGAATCGGGTTCCATCAAAGCCCGCGACCAGCACATCATAAAGAACGAGGTCGAAGGCCGGACCTCCATCATAACCCTCGTACGCGAAGGAACACGGGCAAAAAAAGGAGACCTCCTTGTCGAGCTGGACGCCAGTACGCTGCAGGACGGCAAGATCGATCAGGAGATCAGTGTGCAAAATACCGAGGCGGCGTACATCAACGCAAAGGAGAATCTCGCCATCGTTTCAAGCCAGGCGGCCAGTGACGTCAATCAGGCCGACCTGGCCCTGGAGTTCGCAAGGCAGGACCTGAGGAAGTACGAACTGGGCCAGTATCCCAAGGACGCCAACGAAGCGAACAAGAGGATTACACTTGCGAAGGAGGAGCTGGAGCGGTCCGAGCAGACGCTGGAGTGGTCGAACAGACTCTATCAGGAGAAGTATCTCTCCGAGACCGAGCGGGCCGCCGATGAGCTTACGGTCAAACGCAGGAGGCTGGAATTTGATATTGCAGTGGCCGACCTCAACCTCCTGCAGGATTTCACGTACCCTCGGCAGATACGACAGCTCCAGAGCGATGTGCAACAGGCCGTATCGGCTCTGGATCGTGCTAAGCGCAAAGCCGATGCCGACAAGAGACAGGCTGAGGCTGACCTGAAAGCCAAGGAAGCCGAATATACCCGGCAGCAGACAAAGCTGCTAAAGATCGAGGATCAGATCATAAAAACGACCATCCTCGCCCCGTGCGACGGGCTGGTCGTCTATGCCACCAGCGCCAAGGGCGGCCTTGCAAGCATGATGAAGGAACCATTGGCCGAGGGCCAGCAGGTTTTCGAGCGACAGGAGCTGATCTACATGCCCACCGACGCATCGACAATGGCGGAGGTTGGTGTCCACGAAACGAGCCTGGCGAAAGTGCGGGCCGGGCAGCCCGCCATCGTCACGGTCGAAACCCTGCCCGGCAAAAGATTCCTGGGAACGGTCGGCATGGTCGCTCCGCTTCCCGATTCCACAAACATGTTCCTCAATCCCGATCTGAAGGTTTTCAATACGCAAATCTACATTGACACGGATGACCCGGAGCTTCGCTCAGGGATGACCTGTAAAGTGGAGATTATCGTCGAGAAGTATGACGATGTGGTCTATGTGCCCATCCAGAGCGTGACTCGCGTCGCAGGAGATGCGATCGTCTACGTGCGCGAAGGCAAGTCCGTTTTGCCTCGCAAAGTCGAGATTGGTTTGGACGACAACCGGATGATCCGGATCATTAGCGGCTTGGAGAAAGGTGAAGTTGTCTTGCTCGATCCGCCTTTAAAACCTTCCACTGTTGACGCCGCGCCGGCCGGCAGTGCAGAACCGAATGAAGTCGGACAAAAAACCGATGCCATCGATCAGCAGGTTCGCGACCGCCTCGACGCCTCCCGGCAAACCGGCCCAGACGGCACAACTCGTGCTCCGACGGGCGCCGGGACGCAGGGGACGCCGCTGATGCAGACCCAGGGTGACCCGAAATCGACAGCGCCGAAACAGATGCCGCAGGGAGCCACGAATCTGTCACCGCAGCAGCAGGAACAGATGAAGAAACAGATGCAAAAGGCAATGGAGCTGATGAAGAACATGTCCGAGGAGGAAAAGGAGAAGCTTAAAAATATGTCCATGGAAGAGAGGATGAAATTCTTCCAGGAGAAATTGGGAGACAATCCGCAGAAATGACATGGAACGGGGTCAAATTCATCAGGAACATCCGCTCGGGCCTAGAGAACCTGCTGCTCCACAAGCTGCGGTCGTTTTTAACGATGCTGGGTGTCGTATTCGGCGTCGGCAGCGTGGTAGCGATGCTTTCGGTCGGTGAAGGCGCCGGCAGGGAGGCCTTAGAGCAGATACGCAAGCTCGGGAGCAACAACATTATCATTTCGTCAGTCAAGTCGATCGAAGCAGATTCCGGAAGCGTGAGCCGCTCGCCAATGAGCATGTACGGATTGACCTACGATGACCATCTGCGAATATCCGAGAGTCTTGAGCACGTGGAGCGGACCGCCCCGGCGAAGCTGCTGCGCCAGGACAGCCGGCTCGGCGAGAGGACGCTGGAGGTCCGCGTAGTAGGCACTACGCCCGAATGGTTCCAATTAGTCAACCGGGAGGTCCTGGCCGGACGGGTCATTCTGCCGGTCAACCGGGAAAAACCGGCCCCCACGGCGGTCCTGACCGAGTTCGGCGCCAGGAGGCTGCTGGCCACAAAGCACAGCCTCGGTGAATGGGTGCGAATCGGCGGCAATTTATTCCAGATCATCGGTATCATCAAAAGCGAAGGCGACAAGGCGGGCGACCTCCAGATGCCCGATGAAAAGGTGGACGCCTATATACCAATCGCCATAGCCCGCCAGTACTTCGGAGACGTGATCATGCGAAATACGTCAGGCTCGCGCTCCCTGGAGCGGGTCGATCTGCATCAGATAATTGTGCAGGTGGACCGGATCGAAAACGTGCAATCGACCGCTAAGGCAATCGAGCGGATGCTCGGCCAGTTCCACAGGAAGAAGGACTACACCGTCAGCGTGCCTCTTGCCCTGCTGCGCCAGGCGGAGGCCGCCGAGCGCCGATCGAGCATCGTCCTGGGCTCTATCGCGTGTATCAGCCTGCTGGTCGGCGGCATCGGAATCATGAATATCATGCTGGCCTCCGTCACCGAACGGACACGCGAGATCGGCATTCGCCGCGCCATCGGCGCCAAGCGCAGGCAGATCATCTATCAATTTCTCGTCGAAACGGTTGTGCTCTCAACGACCGGCGGACTCGTCGGTCTGGGAATGGGCGCGGTGATACCCAGTTTGATCACACACTTCTCGGGCATGACCACGATTCTGACCTGGAAAGGAATAATCCTGCCTTTGCTTATCAGTATGACCATCGGCATCCTGTTCGGGCTGTATCCGGCCATCCATGCCGCCAAAGTAGATCCTATTATTGCTCTGCGTCACGAGTAGAATCGTGCTGCAGATTATCGTACGTGTTTAGCCAGGAAAAAACCATCCCCATCGGAGATAAACGACAATCGGGATGAGGCTGCCACCCAATAGAATTGATGGAAAACGGGTGGCAGCCTCAAAGCCGAAGGCTTTGGGGATGGTCGAGAATGCCAGAGGCCGGCTAAACATGTACCGGTTATCAAGCGGCGGCGAAATATCGCGATTGATCATTCAAAACCACACCGAGGGGCGACCTTAACGGCTGTGACATCGAAGCGAACGACCATGATGACTTGCTCGATGAGCCGGGCCGGGCCGACAAGAGCAATTGGATTTAGTTCTTGCGCCACACTGTCATTCCCGCGAAGGCGGGAATCCATTTTTCCCCATCCTGGAGCCTTGGTAAAGGGTAAATCTGTGTTACTTGGCACAATCCCACCACTACAAGCGCAGATATTAAATGCAATTGGGACAAGAGCATCAATACAGTTTTACAGAAACTGCCGGAGGCTTATTCGTCTACTTTCGGGCTGGACATGATATATTTGATACAATCGCTTATTTTAGCTGTCGCTACAGCGACGGTACTGTCGGCTGCGCCGTAATAGAGGTTAATCTGATCGGTTTCTTTGTGGATGGTGGCGCCGTTGGGAAATACAACATCGCTGACATCGCCGATACGCTCGTAAGTTGCGCTTGGCCCAAGGACCCACTCATCGCTTCGACGCAGTACTTTCCAGGGTGAGTTCAGATCCAAAAGAGCCAATCCGACCCGGTATATCGCTCCCGCGGTGGTACTGCGGACGCCGTGGTAAAATAACAGCCAGCCTTCCGGCATTTCGATAGGCTGACAAGCCAGCCCGACTCGGTGGCAATCCCAATAGGCCGTCCTCGTCATAATCAACGGCCTGTGATCGCCCCAATGCTTCAGGTCGGGCGAGAAGCTGATCCACATGTGAGCCTCGCCTCGAACAATAGGCCGGTGAATCAGTGCGAATCGCCCGTTAAACCTGCGCGGAAACAGGCAGGCATCCTTGTCCTCCGGCGGCAGCAAAGATCCCAGCCGGGCAAACGTCTTGAAATTCTTGGTAATCGCCAGCGAAACAACGGGACCGCCCTCACTGAAAGAAACATAGGTAACGGCAAATTGCTTTTGCTCCTCCAGCCATACAATGCGAGGATCCTCCAGCCCCCACCTTTCCTCACGAGAGCTTTGGTCGGCTTCGAGGGTTGGCTTAGCGTCAATCTCCCAGTTCGTGAATCCATCGGCACTGCGGGCGACCGTCAAATGAGAAAAGCCGCGCATATCCTCGACGCGAATCAACAGCAGCGTTTCGTCATTTAATTTGGCTGCTGCGGGATTGAAGACGGCATTTGTCGGATAGGGCCAATTGTCAGGCGTCATTATTGGATTGCCATCGTACCTCTTAAAAAGATCGTGTGCTTTTTTTTGTCGTAAAAGCTCAGGCATAGCTTCATTTCCCCAAAACATCAAAAAATATTACTATAATAAAAAAATGATACGAAAAACCTCAATTTATGTTCAAAATGCTCGGCACAATATCTTTAGCTTACATTACCTAATTTAATCGGCAAGATTAATATCTTCCTATGAATCAAAGTACGAATTTTAATGCCGCCCAACCCAAAAATACCCGGCTCCTCAGGCACGCAGAACAATGGCGCTTCTATTCTGTAGCTTGGCTCGTCGTCGAGGTTCCCATACTACGCTTTGACTAACTGGGTTTCATACAGGCTTTGATACAATGGACAGGTCTTCATCAACTCATTGTGCTGGCCCTGAGCCACAATTTGTCCGTCATCCATGACTACTATTACGTCTGCTGTAATAACGGTGCTGAATCTGTGGGCAATAATAAAACAGGTCCTGTCCTGCATAATTTCCTCGATAGCGTTGTGAATTTTAGCTTCGCTGTCGGCATCGACCTGGCTCGTGGCTTCGTCAAAAATCAGAATCGCCGGATTCTTCAGAATCGCCCTGGCGATAACAATTCTCTGGAACTGCCCGCCGCTCAGGCCGGTATTCTCTTCGCCGATCATCGTATCATAGCCTTTCGGCAGCGGTTCTATAAACTCATGCGCAAACGAACGCTTGGCGGCGGCGATTATTTCTTCCCTGGTCGCGCCGGGCTTGCCATAAGCGATATTTGCCGCGATCGTATCGTTGAACGTGATTACATTCTGCGTAACCATTCCGATCTGGCTTCGCAGATTTTGAAGTTTCGCCTCGCGAATATCCTTTCCATCTATCAGAATTCGGCCGGAATCCGGATCATAAAATCTCGGTATCAAATTCGCCAGCGTCGTTTTACCCGAACCGTTCGGCCCCACCAATGCAACATTGTCTCCCGCCTCCACCGAGAGATTGACTTGTTTTAACGCAGGTATCTCGGAACCGGGATACGTAAATACAATATTCTCAAATTCGATCTTGTATTTCAGAGGCCCAAGCTCGTGAGCGGCGGGACTCTCGACTTCCGGTTCGAGGTCGATAATCGCATATACCCGCTCGGCGGCGGCGTTGGCCTGCTGAACCTTGTTCCAGATGTCACTGCTCTTGCGAATAGACTCGGCCGCAGTACCTAAAAGCGCGACCAGTGTAATAAACTCGCTCGCGTCAATTTCCTGTCTTGCAACCCAATGCGCTCCGAACAGCAGTGCCGCACCCCCTGCCACCATTCCGAGCACTTCCATAATAGGGCTCGTTGCGGCATCGATCTTCGCTATCCGGAATAATTGCTTTAACAATCCTTTATTGATAACATCAAAATTGGCATTCTCATAGTCCTGCCGGTTGTAAACCTTGACAATCTTTATCGCGGTTAAAGCCTCTTTAAGCTTGGCCAGCATCAGAGACCAGCTCATAAGCGACTTCCTCGTGGCGCGCTTGATCTTCCTGCCAAGCTGTCCAATTACAACCATGACAAAGGGCGCAGAGCAAAGAAATATGACCGTCAGCTTAAAGTCTATTATCATCGCGCCGGCGATCAACGCCATGGCTTTCATCGGCTCTAAAAGAGCCTTGCCGAACATGGCCTTCGTACCGGCAGCGAGCTGTCCCGTATCTCGAACCAGCCTGCTGACTGTATCACTGGGATGTTCGCTTTCAAAAAATCGGACAGGCATATTAAGTACGTGCGAAAAGACATCTTTACGCAGGTTTACAACTGCCGTCTGGACGACTTTTTCCGCAGTGTACTGCTGATAATATCTCGCCGTGCATCGTACAACGGTAAAAATCCCCATTAAAATTATGATCATACTCACCGCCCGCGTCTTATTCTCCGGAGTTTGCTCTCGCGGCAGAAGACTCAGCAATCCCTGCACGGAATCAAGATAAAAGGGTCTGCGCCCGCTGTCTAACACGGCATCCTGCAGCTCAAAAGCCCCCGTCTCATCGAACCGCTTATAACGGACAGGTATTTTCTCGCTGCTGCCGGCCTTGGCAAGTTCTTCGAGCAGCCTGGTTGCGACGATTTTATCCGCTCCTTCTCCAGTAACAGAACTTCCGGCCCCGACAATCCAATCCTTCTCGCGCAGTCCTGCGGCGTACGCATGACCGTCCTGTTTGACTTTTGTTACAATCAAATAATAAGCAATGTCAGGCTTGTTCGGATCGGCAAAGTCTATTCTGTCCGGCGTATAAAACTTTATTCCATATCGCTGCTCACAGACTTTACGGTCGGCCCAGCCGTGCAGACCATCTTCGCCCATCATCACCTTCAGCAGCGGTATGATTGTCATAAAGCTCAGCGAAAACAGAATGCTTATCAAAATCGCACTGACAAATATCACAATCAGCCGGGGCCATTGCGGCCAGATATACTCGAATACTCGCCAAAAAGCCTTCATTCGATAACTATCTCCATAATATGAAGCTCGAATATCACTATTGCCGTATCTTCAAAAGCTCCGAATCCATGCTTCATACGCTTATCAGCAATTCATTACAATCCGGGCACACTAACAAACTTCCTCCTGCCGGTCAAGCTTAAAGGTATTGACTTCAAATGCCATTTTTGTTAACCTGTCCGCTTTTTAAGGAAGCCGTTAAATGAAAATAGACTATCTGATTTTGGGTGCGTACCAGACCAACTGCTATGTTCTGCGTAAAAATGATGCCGCTCAGGACTGCCTGGTAATCGATCCCGGCCTCGAAGCCAGCGAGCTTCTCGAATTCCTCGATGAGCAAAAACTAAATCCGGTTGCCGTGGTTCTCACTCACGGCCATATCGATCACATCGCAGGCGTCGCTGCGCTGCGAAGCCGGTTCCCCGAAATCAAGGTTTACATTCACAATCTCGACGCCGAAATGCTCACGGAGCCAAATACGAATCTATCCGCCATGACCGGCTCAGCATTCGTCACCGAGGCGGAAGATGTATCCTTAAAAGAGCGGGATATAATCGACCTGGCCGGCGTGAAACTGCTCGTGCTCCACACTCCCGGCCACACGCCGGGCGGCATCAGCCTGTATTCGAAGCAAGACGGCATCGCCTTTGTCGGCGACACGCTTTTCGCCGACTCGATCGGCCGGACCGACTTCCCCGGAGGCAGCATGTCACAACTGCTCGACAGCGTCAGAGAAAAACTCTTCACCCTACCCGAAGAAACACAAGTCTATCCCGGCCACGGCCCCGCAACTACAATCGCCGCCGAAAAAGAACACAACCCCTTCTTCTAACTGAAATAGTAATCAATAATCATTTTTGTAGCGGTAGGTTGGGGCTTGCCCCACCATTTTTGATCGGTGGGCATCTATATCATACGGGAATTGGCCTGTCTCTTGTCATTCCCGTGAAAACGGGAATCCACAAGCTAATATAACGTGACCCGAACATGGTTAACGTATTACAGATATTCAAAAGAAATATTCTACCTCCGACCGAACAATTTCGAACAAATCACGAGCATTAGCACAGACCGCTTCGGCCAACAAGAACTATGAGACTGAGCCAAAAAATGTACCGGACACCTTTAATTATCCGTCGATTGTCGTTTATCTCCGATGGGGATGGGTTTCCCCTGGCTAAACACGTACCCTGCGAAAGCAGGGGACCAGAGCGAAAAAACTGGATTCCCGCTTCCCCGCTTCCGCGGGAATGACAAACACTGTTTCCGCAAAAAGAACTAATTATGAAAGAAAATATCTTTGCCATCAATAAAATGGCGTTTGGTCCTGACCAGACAAGCAAAATTCAATGAAATTGCAAATGCATCATCAGGCTTTATATTAAAGATTTTTCCGAAACTCTTCGTATTCGGCCATTGTATTTAAGTTCACCAGGCTTGCCCCCAGCTCAATGTTCCTGACCTTGCACAGATCAAAAACATCGCTTATTTTACGGCCTCCTGATGATAGAACCTTATTTATCGCTTCCAGTGCACTTTTGCGGTAAACCGCAAAGAGCGGTTCGTATTTGCCGTTACCGGTAGTTGGAACAACAATATCTGCATTGCTTCCGGCCGCTTCGGAAAGGATTCTTCTGACATATCTAAGCTCTATTCGTGGAATATCGCACGCTACCACGAAATTGATTTCATTCACCGAAGCTTCCAGAGCAGAAGCTATACCCATCAAAGGTCCCTGCTGAGGCACTTTGTCCGGGACAACCTGGAAGCCGAGGAATGCGAATTTCTCCGCTTCATTGGCGCTGATGAGTATCTGCTCGAAACAGGCGGCAAGCCGCTTACAAGTTCTTTCTATGATCGGCCGGCCCTCGATCGACAGCATGCTCTTGTCGGTCCCCATTCGCCGGCTGCCTCCCCCTGCCATGATTATTGCCGTGGCTTTTTCCAGAAGTGTCCATTTTCCATCGACAGGTTTTATCCGGTCGAGGGCAAGATCAAAATCGCTGCCGTCGGAGACGACAATTCTGTCGGCATATTTTCTCACATCTTTGGCCGAGCTTTTCCATGCGTCCGAGTCATTGTTTCTGGCCATCAGAAAAAGCCCCGGCTCTACGACTTGTCGAAGCGAATTTGATTCGCAGATTGAAACCGCCTCGGGGCCGATTACGTCCAGCAAGGCGGTTATGCCCTCGACAAGGTGCTCTCTTAGAACGCGAATCCAGAAAACCCGGCCTGCACCCGCCGCCAGGAGTCTGGCTGTATCTTTACCGGAAGTCTTGCTGGTTTCTTCTGTTATGCAAAAATTCCCTTCCAGCGAAGAACAAACGCCGCAGCCTTCACCGCCGCGAGGGCACTGTCCATCTTTATCCTTTATCGTAGTTACCTTTATCCCTACGATATTATGGTTTTTGCCAAATTTTCCAAGAAGCGCGCAGGCCAGTTCGGTCTTGCCTACGTTCGACCCGGCAGAACCGATCATTAACATTCCATCAAGCTTGATCATTTTGTTTCTCGCTGTGATTGGCGGCAATCTCTGAGCATCCCGATGACTTTGTCGATGGATTCCGGCTCGATAGCGGCGAGATTCCGGCAGGGAAAATCTGTGTATACCCGCCGAACCGCGCCGGCCAATTCCTGCCGGACGACGAGAAGTATCAAAGCGCTGCTCGAAGCTAATAATGAATCTACATTCTCACGCCAGAGCCGGCCTTTCAGCTCCAAAGGCCCGAACTCGTCAACAATAACAAGATCAGCGGATTTAGCGGCCGTTGCGCTCAGGGCGGCGTTGCCGAGTTTTAATCCTTCGGGCAAGAACGTGAACCGTTCCGTTTTGCCTGCGTCTGTTTTGCGCCTTGCAAGTGGCGCCCGAGTTTCGTTGTGTAAATCAATAGCGTCAAATCCGAGCAATTCGCTGTCGCGGTATAAAGCGGGGGCCAATAGTCCGGCTACGTTGAATCCTTCGCCGCGGGCGATTGTGACGAGGTTGGCCGCACTGGTCGTCTTGCCGCAGTGTTTTTCACCCGTCCACAAAACGAGCTTGCTTGGAATCGGCACCATCGGCTGTTTCTTCTTTGTATTAACTGCTAAGAAACCTGCTGGAATAGTTTTTGATTAGAGAATATATACAGCTATACCGAAAATCCACAATCCGATAGTAACAGCCAGTACGCCGCTCGGAACAAATTGCAGTCTCAGGTTGAAAGGCCTGGCTGTATTTGCTTTGATCTGCCGGCCGAGACGAAAACTCGCCGGCACCAGGATTGCGCATGCCAGGGCGGCCATGCTGCCGCTGATCAGTACATGTTGCAGCACGCCGGCAAATCCCGCCTGCACCCAGTGCTCGTACCGGAAGACGTAAGTAATCATCAAAGCAAACAATACGTAGTTTAAATAAACGGCTGCCGCCGCAGAAAGCGACCGGCTCTTTATCTTGAGCACGCTGAAAAATAAATCGTAGCACATGCCCATCAGAAGAATCCCGAGAAGATGGCAGGCAAAGAACGGGACATTTAGAAACTTATACAGCATCGCACATGCGGCGATAAGCAGTGCGGTGCCTTTTTGCGGGAAATATACATAGGCGATGGCCATTAAGACAAAGCCTATAACAGTTAAAGGGACCGATGCGTAAGGCACATTTCCGCTGTACAAAGCGTCACCCAGAACGGCTTCTGAGATACCCCACAGTCCGCCAAAAAATAATACTCCCAAAATATGCTCTTTCTTCATTGTGTCTTTCCTTAAATTGAACTTATATTATAGCACTTATTTACCTTCGAGCCAGTGCCGGGTGAATTCGAACAAATCTAAAGCATTTACAATTCCGTCCGCCTGGTCTGTTGCCAGGTCCGCTCCGCCGCAGAAGTCCGGCTCGCCGCAACCGGTCTCGAGCCAATGTCCGGCGAAAATTCCGAAATCGACAAAATCCACATCGCAGTCGTCGTCGAGATCCGCGACCTGGTCGATAACGAAATCCTCGGTGCTTGTTGTAAGCAGTTGATAATAGTCGTAAGAAATACCATCCTGTTCTCCGGTATATTGTTCCAGTATCCCGGTGATGCCGCAGAGGTTCAGGCCCGGTTCTATATAAGGGTGATAAATCAGGCCTTTGTCCTTGCCGGCGTTCATATAGTCGGAGACCCAGCAGCTAAGGTTGGGATCGACAATGCTTGCAAGTATGTAGTTGTCGTAAGCCTTTCCGTAACCGGTATCCTTAACGTTAACATTTATGACCTTAATCAGCATTGCCTCGTATTTTTCGGCATTATAGTCGGTGACAAGCCACGAGTCAAGGCCCTCGGCGGGTGCGGCGATTTCATCTACCGTGACAACCAGCGGTTCGGGCAGCGGATTATTGGTGCTGACGATTGTGAAGCCGGACTCGTTCTCAGCTTTGAATTGCAAAAACGTCGTGCCCTTGAAGTCTTCGACTTCGATATTGGTGAAGGAAATCCAGTCGCCGACGTTCACATCGGCAAAAACTCCCACTCCGTAAAGGTCCTTTGCCATAATGCCGCCCCAGGCATCGGGGTAGTTGGGGTCGTACAGCGTCAGCTTGGTCCTGGAACCGGAAGATTTGTCTATCACTATTCCGCCGAGACAATCTACAATGTTGCCGTGCTGGCCGCTGGCGCCGTTGGGATCCGTGGTGTACTGGATTTCATAGATTGACATTTCATCAGCCTGCGCGGAGCTGGCCACACTGAATGCGGTTATAATAATCATTGTCATTAACGTTGTTCTTTTCATCATTCGCCCTTTTGAATTTTTGACATAACGAATAAGTCTTCCTGCTATCTTAAGTTTTTAATTCTTACGGGTACCAGTCGGAGTCGCCGAGCGGCGGCACTTCCAGATCATCCGGCCAGTCGGACTTCCAGACCGAGGGCGCCCATTGGACGTGGGAGTCGCAATAGAGAACCGAGCCTCCCAATAC